>Ga0325411_1006957_pt1 | contig 12359 bp, 7 predicted proteins | sample PopdelMetagenome_13_FD_206181 | JGI IMG/M metagenome (GOLD analysis project Ga0325411, IMG submission 206181) | Populus deltoides microbial communities from Bellville, Georgia, United States - Xylem-PdIQD-R4 | ecosystem: Host-associated > Plants > Phyllosphere > Stem > Wood/Secondary xylem... | reverse complement strand
GGGAATAAAACACAAGGAACTAGAGTCTAGGAACAGGATATTGTTCTTCTTTACAAAAGATGGAATAGTTTTGAGCTGGTTAAAACCAGTGAACTAGTTACAATTGGACAGTGGGAATACTACGATATATGTGGAGAATTGTTGACCTATTCTGGTATTTTAGTTGTATGCAATTGCACTAACGCAGATTTCAAAACAAAAACTGATAGTTTCTGTATCAACATTTGATAAAACCAGAGTTACCACCAGTTATCAAGGTCCCTTCTTACAAGCCCTCGGCAGTCCCTTCCTTAACCTCTTTAAATCTCGCTTGCCATCCCTCTCGGTTTGATTAGAATCTTCATCGCTAATACCTATTACAAACCAAGTATCAGAAACAGATTCGATATGGTCACCAGTAAACCTGGAACAATTTAACAGCGTTTGACATGAGCATAACCAAAAGTGGTTAAAATGGGGATTGTTCATTGAATCAAGCATCATATTTTAACTGCATAGTGAACATCATAAAAATAGCATATCATTCCATAACATATCAGAAGTGATAAAGTGGAAGTACACCAAGAATTGGATGCTAACATGCTGCAATCCAACCATGCTTTCATGAATTGATGCACTAAAAGAAAAGGGATAAAAAAAGAGAAACAAAGACGAGCAATGTGATTGCAAAAAACGAAATTTCCATAAGTGTAGGCCATCCCGGAAGATATTTTAATTATCTGGCGCAGCACAAAATTTATTAATAAAAGACTTTGATGGCTTACCATCTGAATTGATCATAGCATCATCATCAACATCTTTTATGTCCTGTCTATTTTGTTTTGCGGACACTGTGATCACCCCACGATCAACCTTTTGCTCTGGAATTTCACATGATCCATTGAAAGGACCCATATAACAAAACCTGTTACAATAGAAGCTTACAGTTAAAAAAAGAAGCATTATCACCTGTTCAACAAAAACAAGTATACAATCCATGGACACCAAAATGCATATAAATGCAGACCAATCCTTCTCATAATGAATGTAAGTACATGCATGTCTGCTAATATTGTTCGATAAAATCTCTAGGTTGCATACTAAGTCAGCATTTTTGTTCATCCAAAATAAACTTTATATAGGTAACGTAACAAAGATGGCGTTCATTGTTTCCTCTGCAGGGAAGAGCAATCTCTAGGTCGCATACTAAGCATTTTTGTTCATCCAAAATAAACTTTATATAGGTAACGTAACAAAGATGACGTTCATTGTTTCCTCTGCAGGGAAGAGCCAGTGCATAATACAAACAGAATATAATATACAGCAGGAAAAGAAAAAATTGTTGCCATCAGATGACAACAGGTAAGGACACAGGAGGAGCAGAAGGCATCTGAAGACAATGTCCCATCCAATTGAAAAGGACAACATTGTCACATTAAGCAAAGATCTATTATGGTGAGATGAATATTGGGGACTCAGAAAAGACTTTTCCCTTTACAGCGGAGCATACTCCTGGAGTACGATAGCAAGCCTCTCCCTGGTTGACAGCATCCAGGACAAGGGGGTATCAGTCAACCATCCACCCTCAAGATTCAAATTTGATGAATTGATCTCCTTGTCCTGCCAGGTCGCAAACAATATTCTACCAAGGAGCAATGAAAATTCAAAACATTCCCAACAAAAGAAATGGATCCAGCTCTCCTATACAACCACAAAGTTACAACAAAATTGATCTGGCTGATAGAAGGAATCGCAGCCCACATAGAATAGCCAAAAAAAAGGCAAAAGACATCCTCCTGTCTTTTGACACAAGTATTTCTCCAAAGAGTGTTGGATAATAATGAATCATGCTATACAAGACAAGCACAAGAAAGAGTATTCAAGGATATGAATGAATGATCTACTGTGAACAAATGAACAGTAAAACATATGATGAAATGCAATTACCATTCTTCAGGTAATGTTTTAACATCAAACCCCGAACTCAGCATCCTCCACTTCCTGCACTTATCACACTGCACCCATTCGTGGTCAGGTTTGTACAGGGAACCACCTTTTTTCTGGAGAAGTAAAGAGTGCATAAATGAAACATGTCTAGGGAAACTGGAAAAAATATAAGGAAATCCATAAAGATTCATTAAGAACACACTATGAGTGAATGTAAAAAAATGGGGAAACTGACAAGAAAAAGAACTTCTTGCCGCACTATTGAATATTTGCATCAATCCCAAATCTAAGATTGTTTCATTTTAAAAATACATGGCAACCAGTCATTGCCAATCAAAAGATAGTTTCATCTTCCCAATACATAACCTCTATGCTTGCTGGTTACTACTGAAATTTGGAAGACTAAAGTGTCTAGAAGAAATAAACAACATTTTTCTCAAATAGATTATAGAAGAAAGTAGAACAAGGCAACAAGCTGCATGTCTAAAATAGAACGTCCCCACTACATATCACCAAGCAACTTGAGTCAATTTCTTACTTGGATAGCAACACAGTAAGCCTGTTATGTCGCATCATCAACCCACCATTCAGACATTTTTCAAAGAGATTTGAAAACTATTTTCCCAGCAATCGGCTAATCCATCTTTGTCAGACTACGTTTGTTTCATTCATTGTTATATTTGGCAAAATAAAGTGTTCTACATATGCCATATATCTTCTAAAATCTTTTAAGAGCATCCATCAGCATGATGAAGGTTGCATTTTGATGAAAGAAAATTCTAAAAGAACATATACACAGAAAATCAGTGGCGGAAAACTGATCTCATAATTGTTTTTTTTTTTAAATCCCACAATCAATAAAAGGTCCTTACCAACTTCAGCGTTTCAAAATTATTGGTCCAATACTCATCTGCCTTCGCTCCCAGCCACGCCTCTAGTCGAGCATACGGTTCACAATCAAGGAAAGATTGCTTGGCATTATGCACGCCCACCCGGCCATTTCCTTCATTCTGTTCCAGGTTGCCGAAATAGGTTTATCAGTTGAAATGAACAGATTCATGACATACACACATCCTTGGTTTTATCAGCCAGCTTTTGGTTAATTAATAGAGTTAGATTTCAATTTCCACAAAATCAGAAAACTAAAAACATAAGCCCACCATCATAGCTACAGAAAGCTGAAAACTGCAGTTGGTGCTATAATAATACCAGGATCATTATCTTCTCATGCATCCTATAAGATGAATGCAAGTTGGAGGCAAGGGCATTCAAGATCTTGTATGAACAGATATACCAAATTTTCTTGTAAGCATCATATCCATATTATTACTTTGTATGTATAAAACAGGACCATGAACTCCAAATTTCTGCTCTGTTTGTATCCATGAAACATAGCACTCCATGCACAATTAAATTTTATTTGTAAACTTCAAGTATTTATCTCAGACTTTCAACGACTAGAAAAGAGTAAAGGTATCCAGGCTCATCTTAGATTACCAAACATAATAGTGTTGCAAGAAATATATGTCAACATGTTCTTCAAACCAGTCGAGACCAAAAGCAGTCTAAGAAAGCAAGTCTTCTTGCAAGCATCTCTATCTTGTACCAAACGTGCAATGGGAAATAGAACATACAAATAAGCTAAACAACTAAAAATATCTACCAAAGAAACGTTCCCTACCATTAAATCAGTAACATCAATGACACCAATCACGCCTCGACCCCAATCGCCATTGTGAATCATGCCACCAACTCTCTTATAAGCCTACAATGGGAAGACAAATTTCAGATTGAAACAATGAAACCTGATGGCACATTAATAAAAGGAATGCGTTGGAATTGATTTGAGATTATAAGGGAAAAGGAATCCTGCCCCAATAAGAAATGGAAAGGCAACTATAATCATATATAAAAATATGTTTACAAACCAAAATCAAGAGCATTCACGATTAGCATCTCCCTTCCGGTTAGAAAGAGAGAGATCCCTGTTTAACATAACTTCTTGGACAGTTAATACAATGTAAACTTGAAACTCCGCTATAGAAATATTGGAAGCCCTAGCAAACTGATTAACCATGAAAAATGATTCCAAGGAACAGAAAGGTAATATACATTTCAATGAGCATCATAAATGCAATCCAAAGCTCAATTGGCTCCAATGTCATTAAAGAAGATAGGTGAAAGGATGAGAAAAGTGAAAACACACAAGAAAGCAAATGTCACAAGCTGTAAAGAATGGATAAAGTAACATCATAAAACAGAAATTCACCTCAATTAATCGGCCATGCCAATACAAAAATATTCCACAATTTGCCTGCTCAAATTCCAACTGAGAGCGACCAAGAGTTAAATGAACACGTTTCCCCATGATGTTACCAGTTGCTTCCGAAGTCTGATTCAAATATTTCGCCAGTGGTCGACTTTTAACCTTTTCAAAAGATAATAACCAATATGAAATGAGAAAGGCAAATAGTTAATAACAGACACTATCTAAGAACGAAGAGATCTTATTAACAAGCACGTACCAATGAACCTTGCAGATAAATCCTTATTCGTGGAACTAAGAAGATGACTTCAAGATATGACCTAATTGAGTAATCTAAAAAAACCTAGAATTAAAGAAAACACAAGATAAGTGAGATTGAATATAGAGCATAGACATTGAGGCACATGGTGTGCATTTGCATACATATTTCCCAACACAAAGTGACATGCATGGGAACTACAGTGTAAATGAAGAGAGAAAAAAACAATTGTAAGAAAAAAAAGAGTGAAAGCAGAGAATTCCTGCGGTAACAGATTTTCAGAATTTTAAGAGTGATGGAAAAAAGAAAGTGAGAAATTTCAAAATCATACCATCTCATATTATCAGTAGTTTTATACAATGTTCTTGTTAATTATCTATTGACTGCGAAGCAAAGTTCATCGCAAACCAAAGCTACTTGTTTTATACTTGTTTCTAAGAGTGAAAACAAAGAATTTCTGCAGTAACAGATCTTCTGAAAGAGTGATGGAAAAGAGAAGGTGAGAAATTTCAAAACCATGCCATTTCAAATTAGCAGTAGTTTTATACAATGTTCTTGTTAATTATCTATTGACTATGAAGCAAAGTTCATCGCAAACCAAAGCTACTTGTTTTATACTTGTTTCTACTTCACTATCGAACTAAATCAAGAGAAGAATAAACTACCGTTTTGCTAATCTGGCCAGGACGAGATCTGAGCCTTCTAGAACGGATCAGAATGTCACCTTTATGAAAGGAGCTCCCACCAGTCAATCCACGATCCCATTCCAAACAATATTGTGATCCCCATTCATCTAAGTTCCATATGAAAATTTGTGTCCCTGTACGGTTTTCACGGAATAAACCTGCTTTTGCACCAATCAAATATTTATCAAAAGGCGAAAATTCCTTAATAACTTTCAGGTTGTACTTTGCTAAAGCTTCCGACTGGACACTAGTGTCGACTTCCATAAACTGTCCTTTTCTGCGGTAGCTTACAATGGGTATCTCAAGATTCTGCAGAATAAAAAATTAAGGTGACAAAACAAATATTAAAGCTAATTAACACATAAAAACAGAAATAGGTCACTGCATACATCTTTTCCTTCATTTAAAGATTGTGAAAGAAAGGCTATGGATCTGGAATCATTAGTCTGAGTGATAACCAGAGCATCCCTGCCTAATCTCATTGCTCCAGTCTGAGAAACCCACATCCAGATGATTGCATAGGTGTTAGTAGTTGATCAATACAATTTACAGGCACTTACAACAATTTAGTACTAGAACCGCAAACATAAAAGCAAGAAAGGCTACCTTAAATCCAACACCAAATCTTCCAATGCGATCCGGATCATCGACCTCAGGTTTCTTGTGCCCAAAACAAACCATTTTCTCTACCTCTTGATGGATCATGCCATGACCATCATCTATAACTGACAGCATAGGAATTTCTTTGCCAGCTCTTTTTGAATATATTTCCTCAATAGAAATGTCCAGTCTGTCAAAAATAAGCCAAGAGATTAGAAGCACATCTAGCAAAATCAATAACACAATGAAACCAAGACAAGTCAAATGCAAATGTGCATATTAAAATTTATGTATATGAAAGAAGAGGAAAAGAAATAATTAACCAACTGGCTCAATTTAAATTACCTAGTTGCTTCAGCATCCCTGGAATTATCAACAAGCTCAGCTATTGCACCAAAAATCCATGCATAATGCACTTGACCAAGAGTTTCCAGGTAGCTTGGATGTGCCTGCGCATAATTTTTCTCTGATGGTGGAACCTGTTTCGCAGCAAGAGGCTGGTGTCTCCGACAAGTTTCAGTTGCAGTATTGCCACCATGGTGATCTTCAATAGGGCCTTGAAACCTGTCACTAGGAGAGCCATTATCTTCACAGTGTTCTTGACCATCATTCCCACTGCATGTTTTCTCCACCCGATATACAACTTGGACATGGCTAAAATTTGAGTCTTTATCAGGAGGAAGTATGTAGAATTGACAGGACTTAACTTTTGCAATTCCAACCTACAAAACTTATGATGTCAGTTCTATAAGTTAAGCTTCAGGGAACAAAACATAACAGACCAATAGTGATAACTTTAACTCAATCAACATAAAAGGTAAGCCTCATTTTTCCAAACTGGTAGAAGTTAACCCCATGGACTTTGCTTTCTCCATTTCGCATGCACAGATAAAGACTACTTTCTAAATTTTGCTACAGAAAGATCAATGGTTGTAGTGCTCCTTTACTCAGAGAAAAGTATAAATTTGGAGAAAAATACCCATTGGGAGGGGGGGAAGAAAAACAGTTAAAGGAAGCTAAAATATCAAGACTGAATACATTTCATCCAGAAAATAATGATCAATGTTGGCATCTGCAACAGTGTATTTTACATAGTAAATTGCATGTATTTCTACTACAGGAGGAAATTTGTGCCACGAGATCAGTCGAGGTAAAATCATTTGGATAACTGTCAACTCAAACGCAACGGATCAAATATTCACATCAAAACCTGACACAAGCATGACTTATTTATCAAACAGGTATCATGAGAATCCAAGAAATCCATTTGATAAACCAGTATGTGTCAGGTTGGCACACCTATTTAACACAAAATAATGGGCTCCGTTTATTTTTCAGTTTATATATTAGTTACACAAGGAAAATGCGCCACTAGCATTCCAACTGTAGTTATTTGAGTGACCCCATGCTATCGATTTATAGCTCAAATTTAGATAATTAGCAAAAAATTCAATTTACATTTTTTTTTTTGGCTAGTACAGGGTAAGTATGTTCATATGGATAGGTAATTAAAATTATTAACAGGCCAAGACATATGTTTCCAGTCTTGAAATAATAGGCAGCCCTTACCGAGTCTTTCTTTTGAAGATAAGTCAAAAATCTGCCCCATTCACATTTGTCACGAGAAGACTCTGGAGCAGGACTCAAAAAGCAACTAGGCAGATCACCAAGGATATGTACCCTAGCTCTTGGAACTATATCACTTAAACTCCAGCATTTTGGCCTGACAATTATCTATCAGTCAGAAAATTCAAATTTCTATTCATCAACACTATTGTATGAGTTCAGATGTTGAATCGAACAAGTATATCTATTCAGTGATTTGCACTTACAATAAAAAAAGGTAATGGCACAATAACAAAAAATGTAAAACAAATACCCCTGTTAACAGCAGAATTCCTGCAGAGAACTAGGCAATTACCTGACTATAACAACCTGGAATATGAGCATTCGAAAAGAAAAGTCAGTTTCTCGTATTAGTATTATCACCCAGATGGTCGCTCTTGTTAATTCATGATCAATACATGGTTGAACACTAGCAAAATGACCTGTCTTTTTCTTGCATTTTCTCTGCCTGATTGTATAGGACAAGCCTTTTGCTTTAGTCTTGTTTTTCCTTTTTACAGATAAATTTCTTTTTACACAGAGAGATGCAGAAATGACTCAAAGTACAGTAGACAATAACCAGCCATTAAGGTATACAGTGAGCCCCGGATTCTACCTACTAATGATGTGGTGATGAATCGCTGTTAATTACACTCCAGAACAAGTTTAGAAAATAGTATCACAAAAAAAAATAGAATGATCAGAGAATGAGCACATACAGTTCTGCAGGAGGATTTAGGCACTGTGTCCGGCATATAGGTTTGTGGTCTTTCATAAGCAAAACGTACGGGTCTGGAAAATCAAAATTACCATGTCAACACAGACTTCATGCAAAGGAACCTTCCATATGCACAAATAAGAATTTCTGAATCCAAAACACAGCTTCTATATAGTATTTAAATACATTGTTCACATTGACTTGGCACTTACAGGGCACTTGCCACTTTCATCACTCATTTGTATTTTAAATATCAACACAACAAACACCAACACGGGACACTCTATCACGTAACAAAATTGGCTTTTATTACAGAAATGGATAAAAACTAACCTGGAGCCAAATTTGCTTCTCCCATTTATAAACCTGCCAAATCAAACCAAGTACCAAGCATAAGATAATGGACTGTTAAACCAAAAACAACAGCACAAGCGAACAACATTGTTAAGAACTACAAACAAACGACAACATCAACTATTCTCTGAAATGGTGCACAGTCAACTGGCATCCCTTCAAGCCATATTCAGAAATTCTTGAAAATAAACTGAAACTTCCCAACTTCGAACGAATAAACTTTCTTTACTTTTCTTAACCATAAAGGAATCAACATTGAATTTCCATAAGATGATTAACCTGTTTTCAAACGTTGCCAAATACACAGAGAACCAAACTAGAATTCGAGCACAATCACAACTTCCAAAAAGGTTTGTCATTGAACTTTAACAACAAATTAATAGTATCACTGCATGAAATATCAATTTAATGCATATCATATGCATATGAATAAAACTAAAGGCGTAGAATAAATGAATCCATCTATACAATCACATTATATTAATTTCAATAAATCCTCACCCAAACACAAGAAACCTAATTACTCATAATCCAGATAAAAATCATATTTTAAGTAATAACAGCATCTAAAACACAAAATGTAATAATCAAAACTCGCAATTTTCCAAACTTGGTATACAGTCACTTAGAAACCCTAAATGTAAAGGCAAGTATACATGCAAAAAAATCAAAATGTAGCACCATGCAATCCCATTCTGAAAAAATAAAAAATATTACGACTGATTTAAAAAAAAATCAAAAACCCTAGACTAAGCCAGTTGCAATACAGAAACAAACTTGCTAGGAAAATCAAAATCCTCCCCCTCTCTCTTTCTGAAGAAAAACCTTCTCGCTTACTATTTTCGGATACGTAGAGAGTGTGATCGTCGAGAAACACTAAAATTAGTTTTAAAAAATTAATACTTTGAGAACTAAGAAGTTAGAAAGAAACAAAAACAAGAAGCTAAAGAGGTTTTTACTAACAAATAATGCTGCTAACAGAGAAAAGAAGACAACTTGAAATAACCAACGGGAAAAGGAAGATACGTGAGGAAGAGAGTGAGAGAGGGAGAGGGAGAGTAGAAACAGGGGAGAGTGTAGGCACCGTTCAATGCGGCGGTTTTCCTGAGTAATGGCTGCGGTGGTGGTGGTGGTGGTGGTGTGAGAGAAAGTACACGTCCTGCTGACTGTTTTTTCTTTGTTTCGTAAAGGACCGGAAGGCAAAGAGATTTTGAGTGCGTTGTTTTTTTTTTTCTTTTTGGATTGAATAATCGATGCTGGTGGGCCGTGGCAGGTGGCAGGTGGCAGGTGGCAGTGAGTAATTTTAAACATTTTTTTAAGTCTTAACTCCTGAGGTATATTTTTTCATCCCGGTGATAAAATATAACCTTAAATAATTTTTTTATTTTATATAAAAAGATACAGGCAAAAAAAAATTGAGATAATTTTATTATTTTTAATGTGTTATAAATTTTATTATATCATTATTATTATTTTTCATCATAAAATTTTCTAATGATAGCAATATTTTATTTTATTTGTTATTATTTTCCACTTTAAAGATAAGAAAAGGTAGTTATTTTTTTGCAGTTATTTAAAAGTTATTAAATTAAGTATTTTTCCTGTAAGACTAAAACAGACATGATGACTAAATTGGTTGTTTAATGAAAGTAATTTTAATGGAAAATGATTTTAATGTAAAGTGGATTATTGAAAAATAAATTATTATTTTATATTTAATAATTTATAGAAATTAAGATGGAAAACACTTAAATGTTTTGGCCATAACATAGAAAAAAAATAGAAAATCATTTATTAATATTTTTAAGTTTATGTGTGCATAGAAAATTACATGCAATTATCTTATCACATCATTTAATAAAAAAAATGATAAGATATAATAATAATAATAATAAAAGAATTTATTATAGCATATATTTATATGTAGTTTATTTTAAAAGATGTAACTTTACATATAATATAAATATTTTAAATATAATATCATAAACATTTATATATTTTTTGGTTTATGGAGACCACTGAGAATATTTCTATTTTATTGTATCTTAATTTCATAACACAATTTATGTAATTTAAAATATATTATTATTGTATAATATGACATGTTTTGAATTTGAATGTATTTTCTAGCAATATTATCTAGATTAAAGCGCTATGTGTACTAATATATCATGTTAATATACTTTTATATTGTATATTAATATATCTTAATATATTATTTTCTATATAAAAATACTAGTAAATTATTATTTTCTGATAATATTATATTTGGAAGTATTTTATTAATATATTAGTGTTTATATATAAATAAAAATAATCAAGTTTTGTTCCATTTTAGTTTTTATATCTTTCATGAAAAGTATTTTTCAGTTTTTTAAACCATAAAATACTTTTTTTCATCTAAAACTTATATTTTTGTTTAGTTGAAAAGTGAATTTTATTGATGAATTTTACACAATATAGATAAACATAAAAGAAATTCAGGGAATTGCTTTGCATTAAAAAAAAAAAAAAATCTCGACAAAGAAACCTCAGAGGTCAAATGCAAGTTGCCTCTTGCCTGACTAATGTGCTGCTGGATGGTCAAAACCTCAGAGGGCTTCCTTTCCTCGCAGAGATTCTATCTCCATCGTTGCGCTGTAATAATGATGTGGCAAATAATTATGCAAGGAGAATATATTCCATTATGGACAACTGGATAGGTGGAAGACAGATGTAGAGAGAGAAACTAAATTTATAATGGATGAGGCGCCTCCATAATTGACCTGAAATGATTTTTCCATTCATGATATATGAATATTCTCTTCATCATAGATTTGAAGCCTGGTAGGCTAATATGGAATCCAGCTGATCCGGGATATCAGGTGAAAAATATATATATATATATATATATATATATATATATATATATATATATATATAAGTTTGATATGATCCAGTAACTTTATCTGATAAAACCCAATAGTAATCTATTAACTTTTTTTTTATTGAAATAATATTATTTTAATTAAAAAAACAATTGATTCGAGTAATCCGGTAACCCGGTTAAAATCTAGAATTCAGGTTTTAGACCGGGCTAACCATTGAACCGGGTATGAAAACTATGGCCTCGATTCTTTTCTATGGGCTATAAATGGAAACTGAAAACATTTGTTTTGGAGTATAGCCAGAGGAGTGTAGACTTTAAAATCTGAACAATGATTAATTATGGGCTCTCAATGGAAACTGAAAACATTTGTTTTGGAGTATAGCCAGAGGTGTGTATACTTTAAAATCTGAATAATGATTAATTATTTATTGAATATTTTTCAACGAATTCCTTATAATTAATATCATACAATATCGGTCGGTCGATCCCGTGAGGAGAGAAACAGAGCACGCTGCCAGAGCAGCACTGAGTGAGAATAATAAAAGCCTAAATAGCTAAACTAGTTAGAGTCTAAATTTATAAATTTATTTTTTAAAAGTTATTAAAAACTTATATAATCATTAACTTTAAAACCCGTAAAATTAATCAAAATACACGTAAGCTCACTTGAATAACACGTTAATTTTTTTTATTTCTTTTAAAAAGAGAGTCGAGATCATGTTCCTCGTACTTCTTTGATGTGAAATTGTATCTTTCTCTATCTCGAATAACAATGGCTGCTCCCGCGGACCTTGCAGGTGATGGGATTGTTCCTCATCACGCGCTACTGGGTAATATACTGGGGTTTTCAGAGACTCCTATAAAGGAAAAATATTATACTTATTTTTATATATATAAAAAAAAAACTCCTTGGATGCGTTCAAATTCTTTACTGCTCAACCAGAGTTGCATAACGAGGATCCGTTTTCAGCTTAGTTTCACTCAAAGATATGGCAGGGGGGGAGCTTGCTTTCAAATGGAAATAGGTTAATCATCATTCTAACATAATTAGCACAACCACCCATGGCATCACTGGC
>Ga0325411_1006955_pt1 | contig 12359 bp, 5 predicted proteins | sample PopdelMetagenome_13_FD_206181 | JGI IMG/M metagenome (GOLD analysis project Ga0325411, IMG submission 206181) | Populus deltoides microbial communities from Bellville, Georgia, United States - Xylem-PdIQD-R4 | ecosystem: Host-associated > Plants > Phyllosphere > Stem > Wood/Secondary xylem... | reverse complement strand
TAAAAATATGATTAAGAAAAACATAAAAATCATACAACAAACAAACCTTAATTTTAACCTTAAATTAATCCAAAATATAAACTCTAAATAATACTAAAACCTAAAATTAATTACTAACCTTAAAAATTAACACTAATCAAAATATTTTGGTTTTTCTTTACCTTTTTTTTTTAATTCCTTGTGAGGTTTTTAATAAATTTTATTATTTATTATTGAGTGAATCTTAAACAAACTAAAAGATTAAAAAAAACCACAAATTTTAAAATAGTGTTTGTTTTTGAGATTTAGAATTATTATTTGAGATTAAAGTTAGGATTAATTTGTGATTTGATTTTTTTTTTTATCAAATTCCCTGTTTTCAGTCATGTTTTTATTAAAATCACTAATTCCAATTGCGTCTATGCTAAAGTCACTTCTTAAAATAAATGCTATTTTCAAATATTTTTTGGCTTTAAGTGTGCTACTTTTTTAAAAAAATTCCAATTTTTCTTGGATGATTTTCTGTATCTCAAATCTTTTTTTTTTTTTACAAAAAAATAGAATTAATGTTTTTTTATATATATAAAAACATTTTAAAAAGCATTACTAAATATACCCATATATGTTTGGTAAAATCAACATTATGCACCATATACCACTTTGAAAAGCACAGTTGATCATTGCAGCTACAGAAGATGGAAAGAAAAAATATCATAGTAATTCGGTTTAAGTTACAAATAAAATTCAAATTTATTTACCTTCATCTCATAGAAAAAAATATATAATTTAGATACGAAACTAATTTTTCCAGGCTTAAAAAATAAATTACGATTTCATAATGATTCCTCTAGGTTTGCTTAGGCAACAACACAAGAAGATAAACGAGGAAAAAGAGCATACACGAAGGCATTTCAGTCTCCAAGCTTACTGCTGGTGCTGGTAAAATTCCCATTCTCATAAATGCATATAAATAGGAGTCGAGGTTAAGAAATTACATGTGATAAATGGATATCTCTCCATCACGTCTTAATTGTTCATAAAATAATACATTCAATTGGGAATTTATATTTTGCGCTTATTCTCATGGATAAAATACAAATGTAACACAGAGTTGAAACAAAATAATAGCCGTGAGCTCAGGCTAAGAAGAGGGCTCTACACTGCTCTACTGTATCATCAGGGCTGGTAACTGCAGATAAAATAGCCATAAAATTGAAATACTTTAATAACAATGGGAAATAAGATCATCCATTTAGATTAATTGCATCTGGAAGGAATTTTTTGCTTCACATGGCAATTGGATGCATCATAGTAATTTTGTACAAGACAAAAATATGCAGCTAAATGTTATTGTTTGAATGCAGTAATGACAGCTGAAGCGTTCAGGATTACCCCCCTCCCCCTCAAAACTTCACATTGTTATAGGCGAAGTCCAACTTTAGAGACCATTCTTTAATTCCCTACTCTCCCACGTGAATAAAAAAAATATAACTAGTTTAGTTAACTTATATTTTAAGCTGTTTTGATTTTATTTATTCTGATGCTGCATCATATTGAAAATGAAACCTTGAGATGCCAGTAAATAGGTTGAAGATGAAATCTTTTTCTGACCTGTATGACCCACAGTTCGTTCTGATTCATATATCTCATGATCGTTTCCCCCCTGCTCAAATAAAAAATCCAATAAATCCAGGAATTCAATGATAAAGAAGAATTATAGAATGCTACAATTGGAATCACATCTCCAATTGCATATGGACATTAGAATGCCAGTGAAACAGTGAAAGCAACACACGATATATGCAGGAGTGTGGACCAAGCCTGAACTTTCTAAGGTTATATGAAATTATAGAGAACAAGAATATTCTGTGGGAAATCACGAATATCTTCTGCTTTGAGGATATAACTACATACAAAGAGTGAAAATCCATTGTTTTCCAAATCAATGCAACTCTTCCGGTACAATCCTCAGAAATTGTCATAATCAGTCCAGAATAACTCAAGACTAGCCCTTTAGCTCACAAATAGAAGTCCACACAGTTGCAACTCTAAACATTATCTGTTAGTTAATGAAACTCAAACTCTTTACGCCAATTATTTGGTTATTCTAAGAGGTTTTCCCCTCAGTTGATGTTTCTCTTAACAAAATGACTAACATTAGCACCACAAATCCAATGAGCAATTCATAATTAGGGAGCCCTACAGTAGCAGGAATGATGCCCATTAACAAGTTAAGTTTGAAACACAACATAATCTATAAGATATGAAGTCCCAACAAAAGGAAGGTTACTTTGAAGAAAACAAACACATTATTAGTGACTACAAATAATGTAAGTGTTGTTGATTTTCATTAGTTAAAAACACAAAGCGAGAAATGCCCAGCAGGGATGAGAAATATAATAAGAGGATAACTAACCTTGTAAGTTTTGTCACCAAAGAAGTGAATTTCACTGAACTCGTCAAGGTATCTCAAACAGTATGTCTTGTCCCAGCCTTGAGGGAAAACCTGTTACAAGCATCACGCACCAATGAATATGATGCCAATCTTCCAAACCCGCCTTCTGATTGTTGCATTCAACAATCATCATAAGCTAGTTAACATGGCACTTACATCAAAGCTTATCTGTCCCCCTATTGAAAATGTGAGGTTAAGGTGAGCAAACTTTTCACGCAGCACAGATACCATTTTTGGGCGAATGTTATGAACCTGAGGACTCAATTTGTTCAGTATTTCAGCATTAACATCAACTATACAAAGAGTCCAGAATATGAACCCAATAGCTTCCAATAATATTTGTTTTGTTCAAATTCTAACCCAGGTCTTTTCTTACCTTGTCATACTTTTCAAACTCATCTCTTTCTTCTTGGCTGCAGTTCCGTCCAATTGGTGATACATTAAGCATCCCACTTCGGAATTCTATAAATGTTCCCCTTTAGAAATCATTGGAAAACTTGTATAAAAAAGAAGTCATTGGAAAACAGAAAGGTCTTATTGAGCATCTTTGCAATATTCAGCCGGATGAGCTTTTAAAAAATTTGGCTTTCAAGCTCTGAATTCACTCACCTTTTTATGGGGATATCCAAGTCAGCAATATAATGAAGTGTGAAGTTTATAAATTCCTGCAGATTCATTCAAGATTTATTAGGGAAAAAAATCAATTTAATTACTATGCCAACACGTCCCTTTTTTTAATTATCTCAATGGGATGCGAGTCTCAGCGCTGCAAGTCAGCATCCTCAGTGAAAAGACACTATTCCCTACACTATTCAATTTATCCTAGATGATCTTGTTCTTGTTGTAGTCTCAGACAAGCAATCTACAAACATTAATGCTTTTACGAGTCATCTCTTTCAGAACCCCACTTAAAAGGATTCATTATTAAACAACACCATTTCTAGACAAGCAATCTTAGAGTATTCTTGTATAATGAGCAAAAGATCTCACCTTGAGCTTCTCATCTCCAAGAAATGACTTCAAGCTCTGGAAAAGGAGAATTATACACAGTAATTTAGAGAAACAAGTTTACAAGTAACTGGCAGCTAGTATTTTAAGGAAAAAAGAAACAGATCTAATACTGAGCTCAAGTGTTTCAAATCTCCATCTCAAACTGTACCTGGGTGCCGATAAGCTTCCCATCTTTGTGAGCGACAAGCCCATTTTCAGAAAATACATAATCATAGTCGTTAATAACTGCAGAGCCAACAATACAACAATTACTAACTCCCCTTTAACTCCAGAAAAATAGCTTTAAAACCTTAGTAAGCTCAAACCTGTCTTTCCAAGCTGCTCTGATATCTTAGAGAGATCAGATCCACCCACCACTCCTATAGTAACAACCTGCATTTACCAATACTCTTTAACTCTCCATCCCTGTACGAGGGGCAAAGACTCCATAAAAATAGAACAACCCGTTTTTTTAGTGCTAAAAATAAATATAATTAATACCTTTCGGAGTTCCTTGATGAACTCTATCATACTTGGGGTGGCTTCCTGGAATTTGAATTGAAGAAAAGTCAATTTCAATGGGTGAACTAATTTGATATTTATTCTTATTTTACGCTGACAATGTTGTTTTTGTAAAAAATTAATACCTTCCTTGGAGCAGTGAGAGTGCCATCAACATCAAATAGAGCAATTAAACCAGGTTTTCTCACGGCCATTACAGTCTCTACAAATTATCCTGTCATCAAATTCACGAAGAGAAGAGAGTTCAAAACTTGAAAAATCAAGTAAAAAGGTATGTTTGGCAGCATGTAATGCAAGTGGAGACTCAGATTAAAGAATGGAGGCTGCAACCAAACACAGAGCAATAGAGAGAGAGAGAGAGTGGAGTACCTTCAGCAAATCGAAATAAAGAGAGTGAGGAGTCAAAAGTGCGAGGAGTGGAATTTATGGCAGATCTCAACTGGAGGAATTTGGGAATTAAATTTATTGTCCAGGGGCAGGTTTGGAATGAAAGGCTTAGATCTGTAGATTATTTTCTGTTTAATTATGGTCGTTCAAGCGGATCGGTGAATGGGTGGAGATTAGTTGGGCTGGAAGAACTGTTAGTCAAAGCCCACGTGATCTAGTTTGGGCCAGAAGCAATCTCTTTAGGTAACATGCACGCATTCGAATTGATACTTGGTTTTCGAGAGGAGGATCTTACCAAAGCTGATGACAGATGGAAAGTTGTGCCAAAAATGAGTTTTGACTGATTTTAATTGCGTGATGAATCTGAAAAATAGCTTTCATAAATTTGATAAATTAATAATTTTAATTAAATAATACTTTTTATTTCATCTTGACTTAAATTTAAAATTTAAATATTATCTCAATTAATTAAAAATTTTAATTAGTTTGTGAAATGAAGGAGAAATGTTGTAGTTCCATGTTTGATATTTACCGCGCACCACAATAAAAAGATGATTTTCTAGATTTTACTGTTGTGCAACCAGGAGGGCACCATAATACCAAGTTTCTGTTTAATATTATGGTTCAACTGTCTTTTTTTTTAAAATTAAATTTTAAATAATTTTATATATTAATATAAACAATAAATTTTTAAAAAATATAAAATATTATTTTAATACATTTTCAAATAAAAAATAATCTTCATCACATTCACAATGATTCCCTGAATGTTAACTAAACCAACTTGGTGATGGCATAACTAACTGTATAATGTTCTGTTCACAAAATAAAAATTCGACTCTTACCGCTTATCTTACACAATTCATGCTCATCCATAGTGAGAGATGACCACTCAGCTAGACAATCAGCCAACAGGAGAAGAAAATAGAAAATTCTTGGCAAACAAAAAAATATATTTGAGTGGTTGTTTTTGTATTTCAAAATTACTTTTAAAAGGATTTATAATTTATAATTTTTATTTTAAATTAATTATTTTTATTTTTAGATTATTTTGATATGATGATGTAAAAATAATTTTTAAAAATAAAAATATATATTATTTTAATATATTTTTTTTAAAAAAATCTTTGAAAAACCACCGTCATCGCAAGCAATATCCAGTATATCCTCTAAAGAAATTTGCAAGTGTCGAAGAATATGAATTGGCAGTCGTTATCAGAACCTCTCTGTTCCATTATTAGGAAGGAAGGTTCACATGGTATGAAGTAATTCCTGCGTACTAACAAGTCTGTTTTTATTTGGAAGGAAACTTCTTATCAACCAACCGTGTTTTTCTTGTAAGCTCCATTCATGCGGGTACGATTGGCAACATTTGGAACAGTAAATGTTTGAAGAATTATCACAGAGCTGGACGGCACAGAGATGCTTGACCACTAGCAGGACTGGATGCGTAAATTGATCATCAAATCCAACGAAGAAAGGTGGCTATTCCTCCTGAACAAATTAAAAACAAGAGACTACATGGCTTTACAAATGGCAGGAGCTCCAACCTTACAGAGCTTTCAGCACTTTCTTCAATTCTTCAACGGATACCATGTCAGAATGGAAGTTGATGTCTGTTTCCCAAAGCGGAGATTTGTGTATTTCTAGTCCAGTTGTTTCTTAACATTCTTACTGTGTATGCAGATAAATGAGCAGGCCAGCTTTCTCAAGAACCCTCTTTAAAATCCTCTAGAAACTCGCTCTCATCACCCGCTCTCCATTCGGCAAGGTTCTCAGGATCGTTCAGCTCTCCTTTAACCCATTCATTTGGGAACTTTATTCTCTGGAACAAGATAATTAGCAAGTATGTTAAACAATTTCTGGGAAATTTATTCTCTTTGAGACCTGCTACATGAACCAAACGTGTGTGTGTTCAGGGGATTTTCAATTTCTGAGGTGAAATACAGTGCCAATTAGGTCTTCGTTTCTACTCAGTGCTCGCTACCTATTCTAGACCTTAAGGTTTACTTGGGCTAAATCAAACTGGTAATATTTCAAGTAAGATCTACTTTCGGCATACAGCAGACTTTTTAACCAGCCAAACTAGCTACCAGTATCAAACTTGAACCAGTTCCTTTCTGAGATGTCAGCAATTAAACGGAGGTTTTACCATTAACTTTCTCTGAAGTGGAGGAAACATTGATAATTCATGGAGAATCACATAATCTGTGGGAGTGAACGAGGGCTTCCACCAATCCATCCTCTTGGCTCCACAATAGTTTATTTCAGGCGTTCTTCAGATAACTCCTGTTTGAGTCATTACTTCCCATAGTTGATTTGCACCGTCAAGCACCAACAGGAAGAAAGCTCCAAACCAGCGAAGAAGGAATGTTTTGAACTGAAATACCTTGCCAGTCTTAGCCCTCCTTGAGAAGTCTACGGGTATAACAAAACCAAAGCCATGGTTCCCAACTACCAAGTCCCCTCTGCTAATCTCTAGATGTGGGCACCACTGAAATGCCATTAGAATCCAACAGCTTACATATAACAAATCCAATACCCTTGTAGACTCCTGAAACAACCACAAGTTACAAATTCCTTGTTAATTTTGACTCATTGTGTGCTATGTGATGCGAATTCTTTTTGGTTAGAGAAAATGGGACATTGAAGCTGAATAGGAAGTCAATGTATTGATGATGAAGCTGTCTTACATGAGGTTAAAAAAAGTGAAGAAGATGACTAGAAGTTCTTAGCGAGGCGTCTTTCTTGAATATCACAATTTATTTGCTAGACGTGCAAACTCAAATATGGTGGCCGCCTTCCTGTTGCCTTGTGCTCTGCAAGCCAACGGTTTTTGGCCTCAGGGGATTACGTTATCGACCCAAGTAAATTCCTGACGAGCCTAAAATTCCTTCTCTATCAGGAGCCTAGAATTCTGAGATGGATGGCCTTTCCGAAGTTTCCAGGAGTTCTCCTGCAAGTGACTCGAGACTGCAGCAAAATTTCAGAGAAGGCCATGTTCCGGTTTTAAAGTCCTTTCTAATTTTGTCTTTCTTCGCTTTGTAGTTCCCGTGCAAGACCCTTCAACAGCTTTAAATCTTAAGCCACGATATAGTTTTCTCAAAAAATAAAAATCTGATGTGTTATTTTTATTCAGATTATTGAATTACATTTTTTTTTTATAGAAAGAACCCTAGTATTTATACGCACTGTAATGTTGCGTCATCAAAACAAGAAAAAAGAACGGATCATAATTCTTAATAAAATAAATTATTGAGAAGTTTTATTAGCTATATAAACATGAACATTGTAGTTGACCATGCACGCCTGCTCTACGTATTATGATCTTGCATAAGCCTCAAGCATTCATAGCTTGGAGGTTGCGAGCTTCATAAGATCCTTTCGGAGAATCTTGCCAGACGGATTCTTGGGTATTGCAGCAATAAATGCAACTCTCCGAATTCTTTTGTATGGAGACACCTGGAAATAGCAGCTTCGTAATTTGAGAACAGAAGGAGCTGATTTGTGCAAAATCATTTGATAAAAATAATCAGTTAGAACCAGTTGACCCCAAAATTAGTATGTACTGCGATTAGGACCAATAACTAGAAGTGAATATTTTTTTATTCGTTTTGATTTTTATTTTAAAAAATAATTAATCTGATTTTTTAAGAAAAAACGAAACTAATTTAAATTAACCGGTTTCGATTCGGTTTGATTCTGTTATTTTAGATCAAAAACTTAAACCCAACTGATTGGTTTCGGTTCAGCTCAGTTATTTTATATTAAAAACCAAAAACTTTATTGTTTTTTGGGGTTTTTTTATGATTTCTAATGGGTTTGGTTTTGGTTTGGCTCGGTTTTTTTTTCTGATTTTACTTGGTTTTTTTCTAGTTTGACACGGTTATTAATTTTGATTCGGTTTAATTTTTTTAAATATTCTAAGTGATTTTCTCAGTTTAATCGATATAAAAATTATTTTTATATTAGGTAAAATCAACATTATGCACCACATACCACTTTGAAAAGCACACAGTTGATCATTGCAGCTACAGAGGATGGAAGCAAAAATAATCATAGTATTTCGGTTTAAGCTACAAATAAAATTCAAATTTATTTACCTTCATCTCATAGAAAAATAAATGAAAAATATATATAATTTAGATAAGAAACTAATTTTTCCAGGCTTAAAAAATAAATTACGATTTCATAATGATTCCTCTAGGTTTGCTTAGGCAACAACACAAGAAGAGAAACGAGGAAAAAGAGCATACACGAAGGCATTTCAGTCTCCAAGCTTACTGCTGGTGCTGGTAAAATTCCCATTCTCATAAATGCATATAAATAGGAGTCGAGGTTAAACAATTACATGTGATAAATGGATATCTCTCCATCACGTCTTAATTGTTCATAAAATAATACATTCAATTGGGAATTTATATTTTGCGCTTATTCTCATGGATAAAATACAAATGTAACACAGAGTTGAAACAAAATAATAGCCGTGAGCTCAGGCTAAGAAGAGGGCTTTACACTGCTCCACTGTATCATCAGGGCTGGTAACTGCAGGTAAAATAGCCATAAAATTGAAACCATTAAATACAGCTGCATTAACGTTTAAGCAAACTTTAATAAAAATGGGAAATGAGACCATCCATTTAGATTAATTGCATCTGGAATGAGTTTTTTGCTTCACATGGCATTTGCATGTATCATAGTGACTTTGTATAAGACAAAAATATGCAGCTAAATGTTATTGTTTGAATGCAGTAATGACAGCTGAAGCGTCCGGGATAACCACCCACAAACTTCACAATGTTATAGGTGAAGTCCAACTTTAGATACCAATCTTTAATTCCCTACTCTCCCACGTGAAAAAAAATATATATAACTAGTTGAGTTAACTTATATTTTAAGCTGTTTTGATTTTATTTATTCTGATGCTGCATCATATTGAATATGAAACCTTGAGATGCCAGTAAATAGGTTGGAGATGAAATCTTTTTCTGACCTGTATGACCCACAGTTCGTTCTGATTCATATATCTCATGATCGTTTCCCCCCTGCTCAAATAAAAAATCCAATAAATCCAGGAATTCAATGATAAAGAAGAATTATAGAATGCTAAAATTAGAATAACATCTCCAATTGCATATGGACATTAGAATGACAGTGAAACAGTGAAAGCAACACACGATATATGCAGGAGTGTGGACCAAGCCTGAACTTTCTAAGGTTATATTAAATTATAGAGAACAAGAATATTCTGTGGGAAATCACGAATATCTTCTGCTTTGAGGATGTAACTAGATACAAGGAGTGAAAATCCATTGTTTTCCAAATCAATGCAACTCTTCCGGTACAATCCTCAGAAATTGTCATAAGCAGTCAAGAATAACTCAAGACAAGCCCTTTAGCTTACAAATAGCAGCAAGTCCACACAGTTGCAACTCTAAACTATCAGACAATTATCCATTAGATAATGAACTCAGACTCTTTACACCAATTATTTGGTTATTCTTTGAGGTTTTCCCGTCGATGTTTCTCTTAACAAAATGACTAACATTAGCACCACAAATCCAATGAGCAATTCATAATTAAGTTTGAGGGGCCCTACAGTAGCAGGAATGATGCCCATTAACAAGTTAAGTTTGAAACACAACATAATCTATAAAATATGAAGTCCCAACAAAAGGAAGGCTACTTTGAAGAAAACAAACACATTATTAGTGACTACAAATAACGTGAGTGTTGTTGATTTTCATTAATTAAAAACACAAAGCAAGAAATATAATAAGAGGATAACCTTGTAAGTTTTGTCACCAAAGAAGTGGATTTCACTGAACTCGTCAAGGTATCTCAAACAGTATGTCTTGTCCCAACCTTGAGGGAAAACCTGTTACAAGCATCTCGCACGAATAATGAATATGATGCCAATCTTCCACACCCGCCTTCTGATTGTTGCATTCAACAATCATCATAAGCTAGTTAACATGGCACTTACATCAAAGCTTATCTGTCCCCCTATTGAAAACGTGAGGTTAAGGTGGGCAAACTTTTCACGCAGCACAGATGCCATTTTTGGGCGTATGTTATGAACCTGAGGACTCAATTTGTTCAGTATTTCAGAATTAACATCAACTATACAAAGAGTCCAGAATATGAACCCAATAGCTTCCAATAATATTTTTTTTGTTCAAATTCTAACCCAGGTCATTTCTTACCTTGTCATACTTTTCAAATTCATCTCTTTCTTCTTGGCTGCAGTTCCGTCCAATTGGTGATACATTAAGCATCCCACTTCGTAATTCTATAAATGTTCCCCTTTAGAAATCATTGAAAAACTTGTATAAAAAAGAAGTCATTGGAAAACAGAAAGGTCTTATTGAGCATCTTTGCAATATTCAGCCGGATGAGCTTTTAAAAAAATTGGCTTTCAGGCTCTGAATTCACTCACCTTTTTATGGGGATATCCAAGTCAGCAATATAATGAAGTGTGAAGTTTATAAATTCCTGCAGATTCATTCAAGATTTATTAGAAAAAAAAATCGATATAATTAATATGCCAACACATCCCTTTTTTTAATTATCTCAATGGGATGCGAGTCTCGGCGCTGCAAGATGGCATCCTCAGTGTCAAGACACTATTCCCTACATTATTCAATTTATCCTAGATGATCTTGTTCTTGTTGAAGTCTCAGACAAGCAATCTACAAACATTAATGCTTTTACGAGTCATCTCTTTCAGAACCCCACTTAAATGCATTCTTCATTAAACAACACCATTTCTAGACAAGCAATCTTAGAGTATTCTTGTATAATGAGCAAAAGATCTCACCTTGAGCTTCTCGTCTCCAAGAAATGACTTCAAGCTCTGGAAAAGGAGAATTATACACAGTAATTTAGAGAAACATGTTAACAAGTAACTGGCAGCTAGTATTTTAAGGAAAAAAGAAACAGATCTAATACTGAGCTCAAGTGTTTCAAATCTCCATCTCAAACTGTACCTGGGTGCCGATAAGCTTCCCATCTTTGTGAGCGACAAGCCCATTTTCAGAAAATACATAATCATAGTCGTTAATAACTGCAGAGCCAACAATACAACAATTACTAACTCCCCTAAAACTCCAGAAAAATAGCTTTAAAACCTTAGTAAGCTCAAACCTGTCTTTCCAAGCTGCTCTGTTATCTTAGAGAGATCAGATCCACCCACCAGTCCTATAGTAACAACCTGCATTTACCAATACTCTTTAACACTCCATCCCTGTACGAGGGGCAAAGCCTCCATAAAAAAAAGAATAACCCGTTTTTTTAGTGCTAAAAATAAATATAATTAATACCTTCCGGAGTTCCTTGATGAACTCTAACATACTTGAGGTGGCTGCCTGGAATTTGAATTGAAGAAAAGTCAATTTCAATTGGTGAACTAATTTGATATTTATTCTTACTTTACGCTGACAATGTTTTTTTTTTAATTAATACCTTCCTTGGAGCAGTGAGAGTGTCATCAAGATCAAATAGAGCAATTAAACCAGGTTTTCTCACGGCCATTAAAGTCTCTACAAATTATCCTGTCATCCAATTCACAAAGAGAAGTGAGTTAAAAACTTGAAAAATCAAATAAAAAGGTATGTTTGGAAAGAGACTCAAATTAAAGAATGGAGGCTGCAACCAAACACAGAGCGAGAGAGAGAGAGAGAGAGAGAGAGAGAGAGAGAGAGAGGAGTACCTTCAGCTAAACGAAGTAAAGAGAGCGAGGAGTGGAATTTATGGCAGATGCAAAGTTGTGCCAAAAATGAGTTTTGAACTTTGACTGATTTTAATTGCATGATGACAAAGGAACTGAAAAATAGCTTTCATATAAGAAATAAATTTGATAAATTAAGAACCTTAATTAAATAATATTTTTATTTCTTTTTGACTTAAATTTAAAAATTGAGTAAAATCTCAATTAATTAATAAATTTAATTACTTTGATGGAATGAAGGAGAAATGATTTAGTTCCATGTTTGATATTACCGCGCACACCACAATAAAAACATGA
>Ga0325411_1006954_pt1 | contig 12361 bp, 8 predicted proteins | sample PopdelMetagenome_13_FD_206181 | JGI IMG/M metagenome (GOLD analysis project Ga0325411, IMG submission 206181) | Populus deltoides microbial communities from Bellville, Georgia, United States - Xylem-PdIQD-R4 | ecosystem: Host-associated > Plants > Phyllosphere > Stem > Wood/Secondary xylem... | reverse complement strand
TTTTGCGCAGCAAAAGTCAAAGACTTTCAGGATTTTGGTGGTGATCGGGAGTGTAATAATTATTTTCTAAAATAATTTTTTATAAATATATTAAAATAATATTTTTTAAATTTATTTTTAATATTATACATTAAAAATATTAAAAAATTAATTAAAAAAACAACTTTTTTAAAAAATCATTTTTAAAACATAAAATCAAACTACTCCCGCTCCTGTCAGCTCCCTGGAATCATGCCTTCGCCTTCCACCTGCCGCCTTCCGCCTTCCGCCTTCCGCCTTCCGCCTTCGTCTACTTTTCAAGGCTACATGTATATATTTAAGCTGTTCTACTCGCTACTTCTCTTGTTTTATTTATTTTTATGGTTTAAAAATATTTTTATTTTTTTATTTTAAATTAATATTTTTCTTCTATTGTTAGATTATTTTTTAAAAATAAAAAATATTATTTTAATATATTTTTAAATAAAAAACACTTTAAAAAACAACCGGAACCACAACCACAATCCTAAACAATATTTTTAACCTCAGATAGACTGGAATCAAACCCTTAACATTTATTTATTTAAATGAAGATGGTCATAAGTTTAGTAGTAGATTGAATCCTTAAAGAAACTTGACTTTTTTTTTAATTACTTGGAAACCAATCCAACAACGCAATAACCAACCTTTCTAGGGCATGTGCACTAATACGTATGCTATCTTCATTTATTTAGTTTTCGCTAATCACTAGCTAGGGTTTTGCTTTGCCCAAAACACAGAAAACCTCTCTCCCTCCCTCTCTAGAACAAGCCAAAGGGCTGCCAGTTGTCAGTGAAAAATATCGAGTCCTACAGACAGCAGGGACTGGGGCGGGGGTTACTGCTGATAAGGGAGAGAGAATGTGTCGGCTGTCACCTTTTGACCCTCCTCCCTCTTTTGGGTCCCCCCTCCCCCCTCTCTCTCAGGGGCACCCCCAATATTCTTCTGCTACACGACTCCACAAGTTATCATCACCACATTGTCCAATCTACCCCAGGTTGCCAGCCTTTAATAATGGGGATGATTATTTTAATTCGGTTGGATTTTTATACAAAAATAATTAAACTTGGGTTTTTAAAGTCAAAATCCGTTCACTCTAATCAGTTTTAGTTTAGTTTTTTAAAATAAAAATCGGTTCAAATTAACTAGTTTTGATTTGGCTTGGTTTTTTCTAATTCGGTTTGGTTTTTTATGACTTGACTTGGTTTTTTCAGCTTAGATTCCGTTTGTTTTTTTAATTTTGAATTATAAAACCAAAATCAAATCAAACCAGTTAATTTTTAAAAAATTATAATTAATTTTTTTCATGATTAATTTTTTTTATTTAATCAATGTTTTGATTTTTTTAACCCCTATCGATAATTCCACGATAGGTGTCGAACGCCTGGACAAAAACCACATGCGCTCCAACTTTTAAAGGCCACTCTCGTCTTTTCATGCAAAGAACGTGTGCTTTGAACATCAAAAACCAGGGGTAGGTCGAGGTATTTGGCTTCGAGAAATATAATTATTTTTGTTTTAAATTAATTAATTATTTTTTGGTAGTTCTAAATTGTTTAAAGGATTTAAAAATAAACCAATATCTATTATTATCCCAAACATCCATGCATCCTTATCGGGAAGTTAATTACGGTGAGCTTGATTCCGCCTCAAGTGAAGGCAAATGCCCAAAACGCTGCCGTTCTGATTAGAATAAATTAAACGACTTCCTTGATCCCTTCCCATGATTTTGATGACCGTAATTGCTTGTACGACAGAATAACATCAATGGCAAGTGATTACCGGTTGGCATAATAATATATCATTAAGAGGTGTTTGGGAGTAGGTTAAAACTTAGGTATTTTTTTCTAAAATTAATTTTTTAAATTATTTTAATATATTAATATTAAAAATAGATATTAAAAAATAATTTTAAAAAGAGCCACTATTATATCCATTAAATAATATTCGGTGGAGTGTTCAGCTTAGCTTCACTTTATTAATAAAAATGGTGACAGAGAGATTTCACCTCACACCTTACACACTGTTTTTTTTTTATAGACATCTCATGCTTGTTTTGTGTTTTTAAAAACATCTGGTATTTTCCTTCTCTCTTTCAGCCTTCTCAGAGAAGAACTGCATCTATTTTTTTTTTTCTATCTTTGGAAGAGGGGTGTGGGGTGCATGATTTGCATTTGACCTTAAATTCTTGCTTTCAAAAGATAGATAAAGGAGTAGCCGTTGTTCAAAAGGTACTTTTCTTTGCCTCTTATAATTTTTTCAACTATTTTACTCTCTCTTTTCCTCTGTTTTCCCCTCCTTATTATATGCTTTATGGGTAGCTGTAGCTGTAGTCGTAGGAGTAGTGAGAGAGAGGGAGGTGGTGAGTTGATTCACTCATTTCTGGGTCCTGCTCACATTGTTGAGTTGAGTTCAGTACTGTTTCTGCTTCCCTGTTTTTTTCTGTGAGATTTGGGATCTGGGTTCTGCTTCCTCTTACTACATCTTCGCTCACCTTTTGAATCTCTCTTTTGTTGCTGTTCTTTTTTTAAAAAAAAAGAAGAAAGGAAAGAAAAAAGACAGTTTCGTAAAGAAAGAAGGGGTTGATGGCTGGAGGAGGAGGAAAGGCTGAGGAGCCACAACCACATCCACCAAAGGAGCAGCTTCCCAACATTTATTATTGCATTACGAGTCCACCTCCATGGCGTGAGTATTTGTTATCTCGTTCTTTTTTCTTCTTTTTTTCAAGTATAATTTTGTTATCTCTGAACTGAATCTTGTTTTTACTTCAAAGTAGCTTTTTGTGCTTTCTTTATGGTATATACTCTTTCAAAAACTCCAAATAAACCTACTCTTTTCTTCTTTCAAGATTCCGCATACACTAACCCACCTTTCAAAAAAAAAAAAGCAAGAAAAAAACCCAACTACTTTTTTGATGAACTATATATTATATATATTATCTGTTCGTTTTATTTTTTGCAATTTCTATTTTAAGGAAATCTGTCGTTTTTTCTGTCTTTTTTTTCCCAAAAGAATTAGATTTGGTTTTTTTTTTTCTGTTTTTTGTCAGTGATCTTTTTTTTTTGTAACAGTGTTTGAAAATGGACCAAGTATTTTTGTGTTTGCTTATTTTTATACATCGCTGAAATGAGTTTGCCTCCATTTGATTATTTCAAGATTGTGTGTTGCAGCGGAAGCTATCCTACTTGGTTTCCAACATTACCTTGTGATGCTTGGAACTACTGTTCTCATCCCTTCTGCTCTCGTTCCCCAGATGGGAGGAGGAAATGTAAGGCCAGGGGAAAAAAATCATTTTGCAGATATTTCGTGTTCATCTTTAACTGAGTATGGTGGGTCTTATTGTTGTTTTTGTAGAAAGAGAAGGCGGAGGTGATCCAGACACTTCTCTTTGTTGCTGGCCTGAACACGTTGCTCCAGAGTTTGTTTGGCACTCGTTTGCCTGCTGTTATTGGAGGCTCTTACACCTTTGTCCCAACCACAATTTCAATTATCCTTGCTGGTCGATTTAGTAATGAACCAGATCCTGTTGAGGTTTTATTTCTTGCTATTTTCTGCTGTATAAAGTTGTCGTGGTGTGGAATGTCAAGTGGCACCTTTCTATTAATGATATAGAAGAGCTAGTATTAATTCCCAGGAAATTTTTTGCTACAATATTTCAATGGTTTACGTCCGAAATAGACTGGCAGGGGTGTATTATATAATTAAATCTGACCCTGCCACCACTTTACTCTTACCGATAAATGTCCTGTTAGTAACTTCACGACGACTTTTAATGCCTACACAGAAATTTAAGAGGATTATGCGTGCAACACAAGGTGCTCTCATTGTTGCTTCAACTCTCCAGATTGTTCTAGGCTTCAGTGGCCTTTGGCGTAATGTCACCAGGTTAGTTCAGAACCAGAATTGATGCTTAAATTTTAGCAGTGCTTGCACCCTGTGATCAATTGCATTTAATACTAAGAAGATATAATGATTGGTTAACATATAGAATCATCATCTATGTATTGCGAATCAACAGGACCCTTGATCAATGGAAAGCTCTGGCTTATCCTGTAGCTCATTTGCATCTTTATGCCATATGTAATGTTCACTTTGGCAGAGTCTTCTCCATCATAGTGGAGAAAGTTACAAGGTTGCTCTTTTTTTTTTCCTGCAGGTTTTTAAGTCCACTGTCAGCTGTTCCTTTGGTAGCCCTTGTTGGTTTTGGGCTGTATGAGCTTGGATTTCCTGGGGTAAGCTTCCGTCTGCTACATATTCATGCACATGCATATGATGTATAAACTAATTACCAGTGGGTATTAAGTTTTACTTTGAAATGTTTAGGTCGCCAAATGCGTGGAGATTGGCCTTCCAGAGCTTATCATTTTAGTATTTATTTCACAGGTATTTGTGCTGTGTTATGGATCCAGTTGTAGCTATTTTGATCACGCTGTGTTTTGTCATCTCTTGCTTTTGACTAATTATGACTTTACTAATAATATTTGTTGTTAGGATGAATAGTTAATTGTCACTGTTTGTTTTGCAGTACATGCCCCATTTGATAAAGTCAGGAAGACATGTCTTTGATCGTTTTGCTGTCATATTCGCAGTGGTGATTGTATGGATTTATGCTCATCTGCTCACAGTGGGTGGTGCTTATAATGATGCACCACCAAGGACACAAGTAACTTGCCGTACTGACCGTGCTGGACTTATAGATGGTTCTCCATGGTTAGTCACTGCATCTTAAAACAGATGCATGATTCAGCATTTACATCTTGGCTTATCCTTTATATGGGGGATCTTTTTTTTTCCTGGTTTACAGGGGAATGATTCGAACTTGAGCCACCTAGGAAATCAACCATGTCTTGCACTGCTGGACCATATCCAGTGGTGCTATAGGTGGATCTTTACTTGTCATTATTTCTTCTTTCTACCTATAGGCATGGCTCATGATTACCTGGTAATCCCTTTACAATGGTCCTTTCTATTGATTGTAAATCCCTGTGGGTTTGTTAATTGAGGTACTCTGCTGCATAAAGAGTAAAACCAGTATAGGAAGAGGTTGAACACAGTGGACTTTACCAATTCATTTTATCCAAGGAGAAAATCAAAGTGTGAATTAAATGCTCTTTTTACTCATTTCCTCTGTTGATGAGCTTGGTTGCTATGTCTGAACATTGACAAGCTGATTTTGAAAGGCAAGAGTTAGATGGTCCATAGTTGGAGACTGCTTAGATGAACTAGTAGTCATAGTCCAATTGGGAAGTGCTTGTGATGCAATTATCTGATTCGGATTTAAATAAATATGACAAATTTTGTCTTAACTGTATTCATTTCTTGCACATTTCATTGAATCAGCTGGGTAATTTGGGTTCTAAGTGGTATTAGTGGATGAAGAGTTTGATTAAAGCTTAAATTTGCTTTAATATAGTATAATGTACTTTTTCATGAGTTGGCATTGTGGGATGGCATCAAGTGTTCCTTATTGGAATTATGGGTTTGCAGGATAAGAGTTCCATATCCCTTTCAATGGGGAGCACCTTCATTTGATGCTGGTGAAGCTTTTGCCATGATGATGGCTTCCTTTGTTGCTCTTGTAGAGGTTTGCATTCTTCTATTCATATATTCACTTCTCCCTCATGCATATACTATGCTATTGCCCTAAACTAAGAATCAAAGCGCATCACACAATAACATCACAACTGTTGTTAGTTTGCTGATATTATTTTTCCATTCATTGATATTATTTTTCCAATACAATAATAAATCATTTGATTGTTGTAATGTGGATGAGCTGACAAATTATAGTTTCCAGAGATTGATAGAAGTTCTTTTCGGAAACTACAATTTTCATAATTTCAACGATGTTTTTAATTGATTTTGTTCTTTTCTGGTTTTTCTTTTTTGCACGTGATGCTAGTTCAAACATTCATTCTGTAGATTATACATGTTGACTATGTTATTTAATCTCGTAAGTTCACTGATTTACTTTCCATGAATAAGCAGTCCACTGGCGCATTTATTGCTGTATCAAGGTATGCAAGTGCAACTCCTGTGCCACCTTCTGTTCTTAGCCGTGGTGTTGGCTGGCAGGTAATAAAAAGAATTGGTTTCTTTGTAATTGAAACTGCATATTTAAGTTTTTTTAGTTTTGAATGATTGTTTTTGTGTCTATGATATTGTGTGAATTTCTTTTTCATGCTTTGCTGCAGCATGCATCAAATATGCACTCCAGTGTATAGACTTACTGTTGTGAAGCTGATCATTTTATTTGATCCGTAAAGTAGATAACTTTTCATTTTCAAGCTGTTGAATGATCAAAAGCCCCCCATGTCCCTCCCAACCCACGATTCTTTTCGTGACAGCAAGACAGACCTTTTCATTTCAAACATTTGTTTGAAAAGTGTTATACCTAGCCACTGTTATGTGCAGTCGCGGGCACATGCACTAAAATTGTGTTGTGTGCAGGATGGAAAGAATGGAGGTGAAATATTAACACATCAAGTTTTAAGGATGTAAAGAGTGTTAGGTTGTGTTGTTTTATGAGTGTTTGATAAGAGTCTTGTAAAATTATGAGTGTCTGATAAGAGTCTTGTAAAATTATGAGTGTCAGCTGGCCCAATAAGAGTTCAATCAAAATTTGAAATATAAATAATTTCAAAGAAATATATATCGGGGGGTCTGTAATGCAAAGTGTATGGAAAAGACAGGTAATGGGTGCTAGCTTCAAGAAGGATAAAATATAAGAGACGTCTCCCCCCCTTGAAAAGCTTTTACCTCTCCTTGAAGATTAACAATTAAATCCCCAAAATGTGTTAATTGGTAACCCCTTTAACAATTCTCTCTACTCTTCCAAACCCAAGAAAGTAAAAGCCCCTAGGGTAATTTTCACCCCCTTTACCCTCCCTAGCAAATCTATCCTAAATAAGAACAAGAAAAGGATATTTATATATGAAACTTTTAGCTGTATATTCTGGTGATTACTATATTTTCGAAGCATAAAGAACAATGATAGTTGTTCTCTCTGTGAAACCAGAATTTCATTGTCCTTCCTGGGAATTGGACAAGCAAATTCCTGTAACTTTGATTTGCACACGAGCCAATTGTCATTCAAAAGCATGTCTTTTCTGCACACAATTGATCTTCACATTGGCAAGTTATAATTCTGATGGATATTGAGTTTATCACATTTGTTATTAACATTTATTTCTACATCAGGGAGTCGCCATTTTGCTTTCTGGGCTGTTTGGAACTGGAAATGGATCTTCTGTATCCGTGTAAGATTCACTAGGAAGGCCTTTGGAGTGCCTGAGCTTTTATCAATTTAGATAAAGTAACTTCAAAATTGACTTGAGCTTTTCCTGTGCAGAGAGAATGCTGGTCTCTTGGCGTTAACACGAGTTGGCAGCCGAAGGGTTGTCCAGATATCTGCAGGATTCATGATTTTCTTCTCTGTTCTTGGTAAGTCAATATATGAGTTTGTTGAATGCCTTTTGTGTTGATGTATGATTCATTTTGGTTGGTATACCATTCCTAACTTACATCGTTCGACTTTGCATTAATGTGTAGGAAAATTTGGGGCAGTCTTTGCTTCAATTCCATCACCCATTATTGCCGGTTTATATTGCCTTTTCTTTGCTTACGTGGGTATGTATATCTTGATATTTTGATTCACAAGCAGATGTGAAGAATCTCTGATATATAGTCATTGGTTTTGTAAAATGATTTGTCCTTTTTACTATGGATTTCCAGGTGCTGGTGGTCTTAGCTTTCTTCAGTTCTGTAATCTCAACAGCTTCCGAACAAAGTTCATACTAGGCTTCTCTATTTTCATGGGGTTATCAGTGCCACAGTACTTTAATGAGTACACTGCAATTAAGGGCTTTGGTCCAGTCAACACAAGTGGAAGATGGGTATGAATGAAAATTTTCAACCCCTGATCTGTCTAGCTTTTGTGAAAACCTTGCCAGTGGCTGATAAGCATTTTGTGTTTTTCTTCTTCTAAATTGGCAGTTCAACGATATTATAAACGTTCCTTTCTCATCAGAAGCATTTGTGGCGGGCTGCGTGGCCTATTTCCTGGACAACACGATACATAAAAAAGATAGTTCAATAAGGAAAGACAGGGGTAAGCACTGGTGGGCCAAATTCAAATCATTCAAGGGTGATACAAGGAGTGAGGAATTCTATTCCCTGCCCTTTAATCTAAACAAATATTTTCCATCCGTGTAATTCAATCAGCATTAATAATGAGCTGGTCCTGCTCAAATGTGTTCTCGATAGCTCTTTGTGGGATAAAAAATTGCATGCTCTCATTGTTCCTTTGTTGTGAATCTTATCACACGCTATATAGCAGTATAAGATGGTCTCATCTTTCATAGAATGACTTGAAATCATTCAATTGAATTTGTTTTCTTTGTAAAAATCCTACGGATGAAGTGGGACTTGGAAGTAGCAATGAATCAGTTTTTATTACCTCTAGTTTCTTCTTCTCTGTTCTGTAATTGCTTTTTATAGACACTGGAGCACTGATTGCATGTACCTGGCCCATGGCCATTGAAATCAGCTGTTTCCTAGATTTTCACATATTTCATCTGAGGATTGATTGCCGATTTCATGTGATCAAGTTAAACTGGATTGAGTCTCCGGCGATCAACTGCAATGGTTCTTAAGGGTCTGAATAGAGGCTGTGTATCGTCGCCCATCTCTGAATGCCGTGCATCCCAATCTGGGTTAGGTCATGCATTTGGGTTCGGGTCTGGAACCAAATGAAAGACAATAAGACGGAGCTAGAATTACCATGACACGCGTAAAAAAGCTTTTCAGCTTAGCTAAAACACTATTTATTCACTCTCTGCAAGTGCAAATGTGCAATATATGAAAATCCACGGTATTCAAAGTCTATCCTGTGCCATTCCCATTTTCTCCATGCCTGCGTTTTTTGACTGCCGACTCTTTCATATCCTATCATTTATGAAATGAAAGAAGGAAGGTCAAGGTCGGTGATTTGAATAACACGAGTTTGAGTACGGTGACAGGGCAGCTACTCTGCTTTCTCTTTAAAGTCTATCGGACCCCATGATAACGACAGAGCCACTGCATGCAGGGCGTACGAAGGCTTATAGTATGAAAGAAGGAAGGATAGGGTAGGCGAATCCAATGAAAATAGACTTGGACAGGAGGATATTGCAGCAAAAACAGTAAGAACAACGCTTTCTCTTATCGATACTGGGGGGCACTATGCATATAGCCATATATTACTACTTTTTAACTTCCAAGACGATGCAAAAAGCGAGGAGAGAAAAGGCCAAGGTGAAGAAGCAAAGTTGCATTGAAGCTGGTGCTGATTCTTCAAAAAGCAGATGCTTTATTCGGTAGTAAAGGCCACACCAAGTAGATGATGATTACAAGATCATCTTGCTATCACTTTACAGGTCAACAGAGAATTCTTGGAAAAATCAATCTCCATCACCTTCATCCTAGTGGTCTAACTCTTGGATTTATCTTAGATCTGCGATCAACCCCCACTTGATTTATGGGACCTTAAATGCAAGCACCCTTGTTTAACAAGATCTTGGCAACAAGATTATTGTCGTCCAAGGCATATGTGAATACTGTAGCTCAAGCTGGACGGTTCATTTAACTGAGAGAACTCTCTCCTGGTTTTTACTTCCTTTTCATTTTCTTATTTACCTTACCTCTTGGTTTTGTGTCATAGGTTCACTTGAAAGAAACAAAAACCATCCACTAACAAGAACCCTAAAAACAGCCTGTATGTTGCTTGGTGGGAGGGAGGGAGGGAGGGAGGGAGTCAAATGAGGCCTAGTTTGAATATATCTCATAAATGCCATGGTATTGACAATAGGGCCCTACAGAACTGATATCCCTTATTTCCTACCCTTTTCATTTCTTGAAAAGGAGGAGTTCGATGCCACCCACACAATCAAAGCATAAAAATATAGGAAGGTACAAAAGCATGACTTTTCCATATTATATATGAGGCTGTTCAGATTCTGTAAAAACCAAGTTAAGATATTTGATACCGACGGTGTGTTTGAAAGTCCGGTTGAATTGTATTTCTGAAAAGGTTTAAATTTTTTTTAAAAAATTAATTTTATAGTATTTTTGAATCGTTTTGATGCGCTAATGTAAAAAATTAATTTCAAAAGATAAAAAAGTTATTGTTTTGATAAATTTCCGAGCAAAAAATATTTTAAAAAACAATTTCTACAACACTACTAAACTAACACTACTAAACTAATTTGCAGGTGGCATGAGCACCAGACTTTTATATTGATGTAAGCATCTAAGATTGTAAACGACATTTTCTATAGCCATAGAAAATGTTATCCGGCTTCTTGATATTGCAATTATTTTTTGAAGAAGAACACCTGGGTACATTCATGGACAGGCAAAAAAAAACAAAAAGGAATATAGCAGATGAGAAGATGTTGTCTGCCAATTAATGTGTTAGTAATGAATAATTAGTTGAAAACCCGCATGGCATCTTACAAGCAATTAGTTTGGAAGTTCTTTAACTCACCAACCCCAATAATTAACACTTGAAGAAACGAAAAGGAACACAGCAAGAACTGTGAAAGGGTGAAAAAGTGAGAAATAGTAAGGAAAAAACCAGATTTATTTGATTAGTCTTTGTGATACATAATTATGTATTCAACTTAGTTTAATCATTAAGTTCTTGGTGAAATGAGATTGAGAATGAGTGACCAGACGACTTTTTCAGTTTTCAGAATTTTTTCAAGACACAAAATCTCACAGGCTAGCGAGATCAGTATGATCCATTGTTTTGTTCCCAATTTCAGGAACCAAGCGAAGATCCTCATCATGCACCCTTGAGAAAATTATGATGTTGTTGGAGTAACTAGAAGAGATGGGGAACCATTTGTCATTGTGGTTTGCACAAACACTCTACAATATTATAGCTTCTTGATATTGAATTATTTATTTTCAAGATAATAATATCTTTGTATTTCATGTTTCGTGTTAAAGTATTATTAATAGAGAAATTGTTCAATATCAAATTAAAACTTTGAACTTCTTGGATGCAAATCGGACTTCAAGATATTTAAGATCTTTACTATGTAATCAAGTATTGATGAAATATAATTTAGCATCACAAAATTATGATTTTTATCATCCTAAAATATTTTATTGTTGTGTTTCCATTAAAAAGTGTTTTTGGTGCACAAAATATTACACGGTGAAAAATATATCATAAAAAATTATTTCATTATATATTTTGATGTTTTCACTTAAATGAAGAGCATGGTACTCATTAGTGCTCTCATGCTACAAAAATATTTTATTGTCTACTTGTAAATAAAAATCTTATCACATTGGTTTTTTACATCACTTATTTATTATTAGCTAAGATAACAAACTTGTAATTTTTTAAAAAAATATGCTTAATATTCTTCTTGTTCTTGCAACAACCTTTTCTCTCTCAAAATCACCAATATAATCGTTTCTAACACTTTGAAAAACATTTGGGAGAGAAAAATTTCTTCACTTATTTTTTGTTTGGCTATAACAACTAGTTTTGATATTTTTCAATAAATACCCAATTGATTTTCATGTAAGATCTCTCCCAACTCTACAACTCTCACTTCTACTCTTTTCGCAATCTTACATGCTTGATTCTTTGATATTTATCATTTTAAAAGCTTCGATTATTCTCTTATTCTCTTGATAAAGCTTTAAACCTGTATTGCATCAAATCAATCTTTCACCTTTGTGAGTTAGATTACATTCTCATAAAGACTTGGGTTTAATCGTAGTAATCTTCTCTTCGTTAAAGTGTGATTATTCTTTTGTGAGATATAAATCAATGTGAATGTGTAAATGACATTTTAAACCACTCGGGTAACTTTGGTTGAGAGCCATTGAGTGATAGGTGTAATCTTTTCTTTGAAAAACATTGTGATATGTTTGATCCTTAGCTCATAAAAGAAATGAGTTCAATCTTGATCCTGTAAAAAAATTGTAATAGGTTCCATCCTTAGCCCACAAAAGGAATGAGTTTAATCTTGAGCCCAAAAAACAATTATGTAATCGGTTTGGTCTCATCCATTAAAAAAATCATGTGTGATGGTGAATACTTGAACAAAGATTCAAATAAAGTAGATGATTATCCAAACCATTATGAAAAATTAGAGTGTCTTCCTCTCTCTCTATCCTTTTAATTTGTGTATCTTGTTATTAATTGTTGATTTTAGCATTGTTAAAGAGCTTGAGATTAATTTTGGCTATCTTAGCTTAATTGGAGATTAATCTTTAAAGTGCTAGAATTTTTTATAAAACCCTAATTCACCCCTACCTAGGCTTTTTAAGTCTTTCAATT
>Ga0325411_1006953_pt1 | contig 12362 bp, 10 predicted proteins | sample PopdelMetagenome_13_FD_206181 | JGI IMG/M metagenome (GOLD analysis project Ga0325411, IMG submission 206181) | Populus deltoides microbial communities from Bellville, Georgia, United States - Xylem-PdIQD-R4 | ecosystem: Host-associated > Plants > Phyllosphere > Stem > Wood/Secondary xylem... | reverse complement strand
AAACAATACCCTTCGTCTGCATCATCCAACTAAAGCCGGCTTCTATCTAAAAATATAATGTTAAAAGTAGTAGTAACCATTTGACCTTCCAAGCTCTCATTAATCATTAACGTCTTAAATAGTTATAATATTTTCTAACATGTCATAATATTACATTAAATTCCGTAATACATAATATATAAGACCACAGAAAATGATTTTAATACATTCACTTTCCCACTTCTCAGATGTCTGGCCTTGTAAAGGTGAGATATTGAAGAACACCAACGATTTGACAAAATTGTGTAGGATTAAAAAAAATAAGAAATCGAGCAGCATAGTAACTTTGAAGGTAAAAATAAGAGTATCAATAGGTTTGCAAGAGGTCATACCAGCCCGAGTAAGGATGTCGAGAATATACTTATGTTGTCATAACATCAAACACATACTGGTGGACTGAACCTCAATGCCTAAAAAATAATGAACGACACCTAAGTCGCGAAGCTTGAACTCTATGCTCAACAACTGTATTAGATGATGAAGCATAATAGAGTCGTTACCTGTAAACAGAATATCATCAACATAAAACCAGAAGATAAAAGATCTCAGCACCCACAGATAAAACAAATAAGGAGGTGCCAACCTTGGAAGCGTGAAAGCCAAGAGAAAGTAGAAAATCATTCAGACGAGTGTACCACACCTGTAGGGCCTATTTCAAACTATATAGAGACTTATACAACCGGTACACATGAGAGAGAAGGGTAGAGTCAACAAAATCTAGAGGTTGTTTCATGTAGGCCTCTTCGGTAAGAACTCCATTGAGGAAGGAATTATAGATATTGAGTTGATGAATCTTCTAACCACGCGAAACCGCAATTAAGAACACTAACCTGACAGTTGTCTGCTTAATGACATGACTGAAGGTTTCAGAGTAATCAACGCCTTCTTTCTGAGTAGAACCTTTAGCAACGAATCGCGTCTTATATTGTTCAATGCTTCCATTAATACGATGCTTTATCTTGTACACCTAACAACTGCTAACAACATTTATTGAAGGATGAAAAGGAACCAAAGACAAAGTGTCGTCAAAATACAAAGCCTGAATTTTATCTTGCATAGCACCATGCCAAGCCTTATACCTATCAACATCAGAGAACATAATGGGTTCATAGTTGAGGGGAGGGATTACTCGACAGATAGGGGCAGCAGAGGTGGCCACAGATGCCATCATATGTGCTGTCTTTAGCAGTCGTGGATGAAGGACCATGGGATGCTGATGAGCGACAGGACGAGATAGAGGAGAACCTAAACCTATAAGCTACTAGAGATGATAAAAGGAGTGATCAACAATGAGTTGTAGATTGGCTAGAGAACCCCACTGAGGTGTGGAGCTCGCAGCAGTAGAGCCTAGAGAATCTGCGCAAGAACCAAGAGTTTCTGCAGTAACAGACCTAGAAACATGCAACTCTAAAGGAGGAGAGCCTGTTCTTATAGAATGATCATTAGAGAAACAAGTAGATGGTGACATAAGGGCAGGGCTGGGTTGTGGTTGGATGATGGCAGACATGGTTGGGGGGGTAGGTTGTTTGGTTTGATGTTTTGATGGTGTGGTGGACCGATGAGGCAGTGTGGTAAAAATATGGGGAAGTAATTAGGGTTGGCAAGTGTGCAAGCTGTATAGGATAGGAAGAGGTGTTGGGGTGTTGTGCTGTCTGTTTAGATTTTACAAAAGAGAACAAATCTTCATGAAACTGGATATAACGGGAGATATAAACATGTTGAGATGCTAAATTAAGACAACGATAACCAAAATGAGAGGAACTATAACCTAAGAACACACATGGAGATGAAAAAAATTCAACTTATGAGCATGATATGGATGCAAAAAAGAAAAACAAAGACACCCAAAAGTACGTAGAAAATCATAATCGAGAGAACGATGAAACAGACACTCAAAAAAAGATTAATTTTGGAGGACAAGAGTATGATTATGATTGATAAGATATATTGATGATTCAAACACATAATTCCAAAACCGTAACGGAGCACTACATTGTCGTAAGAGGGTAATAACAGTTTTGACAATATGCCGATGGTGACGCTCAATAGTGTCATTTTGCTCATGTGTATAAGGACAAATTAGCTTGAAACTATTTAACTTATGATATTCACCACCCCAATCAATTTGAATAGATTTAATTTTGCGTAAAAAACGATGCTCAACAAGTATTTGAAAATGATGAAATATAGATAATACCATATATGTTTTGTATTTGCATCGATAAAAAAATAAAGTAATTAAAACCATAAGAGGAAAACATAGGAGTGGGGCTCCAAATATCACCAAAGATTAAATCAAGTGCAGTAGTAGTTTTATGACTCGTAGGTCTCAATGACAGACACGACGACTTACCTAACGGACAAGCTTGACATTGTACAAGAGAGCATCTAGAAGTACAAGCTATTTTATTTTTTGAAGCTGAAAGATTGAAAATATAGGAAATAGGATGACCTAAGTGACGATGCCACATATCATTAGTTGCAAAAACGCAAGGAGACCAGTAAACTTGAGGAATAGATATGGCAGAAGACTTAGATAGAATATAAAGATCATAGTTACTTTGATCGAAAATGAGCATTGCCTTGGTGGTGAGATCCTTTACATAAAACACAAATGCGCGAAATTCAAAATAAAAATTATTATCACGATAAAATTTATGAACAAAAAGTAGTGGTTTGGTAATATGAGAAACATGAAGAACATTAGATAAGGTAAATGTGCGTTTTGAGGAATGTAACATGGTATGTCCAATATTGGATATGGAAAAGCCCTTACCGTCACCAACATGCAAATGATCATTACCGAGATAGGATGTATATTCAGTCGGAGTTGCAAGATTAGGCATAACATATTGGTTCGCACTAATGTTCGGGAACCAAGTAGAAGCAGAAACATTACCAACAATAAGATGAGCAGAAGGTTGTTATCCATTGCTACAAAACTAAGCGTATTGAGGGGTTTTATGGCCAAAGGAGAAGTAGAGCTGACACTTGATGTTCTGCTCAAAAGACTGGTGAGGAGACAACTGTGAAGAACTAGAGGACCTTTTGTTCTGTTGCCAGTTGCTCTGCTTCCAGTCAGTGGGAGTATAGCCCTGAAAGCTATGAAAATTAGAGTTGTATTAGTGGTTGTGGAAGTTGTTGTTGGGATGCAGTTGCCACAAGAACAACCTCTGTTACGGTTGAAGTTGGGTTTTTTTTTTTTAATATTGGGCAAGATGGGCATAAGGCAGTAAAGATGACATGGGAAGTAGAGGTGGGTTAACAGCCATGGATAGAAGGGAGGTATTGTGTAGAAACTTATGGGTAAGGAGATGACTATGAAGATCGATGTATGACAATAGTTCTGTCGTGGCCACGAGGGTGGTTACCAAGTCTTTGAACTCACCATGAAGGCCACGGAACACATAAAGGTTGAAATCTTCAAGAGAGATTAGCCGGCCAATAGTAGCCAATTCATTAAATAGGGATATTGCTTGTTGCATATACATACAACCGAAGCATCACCTTGCTAAAGATCTTGAAAAGACCCATGGAGTTGTATAATGCGAGAATTAAACGAAGAGGCAAGAGATTGCTCAAGAGTGCACCAAACACAATGAGAGATCTGACTATCCACCATAAGATGCAATACATCCATTGAAAGAGAGGAGAGTAATGCACTCAAAATAAGTTGATCTTGTTGCTTCCAACAGAAAAAAAGAAGGTTGATGGTCGAAAGAGAACCAGCAAAATTGTTAGAAACATAAGAAGGCGACACGACATGGAGCCATCAACAAAGTGGAAGACACCCTAAGCAAGAAGATATGACTTCATCTACATTCGCCAATAAAGATAATTGGTGTTCATAAGCTTCAACGAAATAACTTGCTGAGTGTTAGACAAAAAAACTATAGCTAGAGTTGAGGTCCCCATAATACGAAGAGGAACGACAGAAACATGAGAAGAGGAACCATTGTTCTGCTCTGCAAGATAGGGAGACTGTTGTTATGAGAAGGAGGGGCCATTGACAGTAACCTGTGAGTGGCCGACCAGCTGGGCTGCAATGCCAAATTGGTGGAGGGAGAAGTTGGCAGCAACAAGAGGAACCATTGTTCTGCTCTGCAAGATAGGGAGACTGTTGTTGTGAGAAGGAGGGGCCATTGACAGTAACCTGTGAGTGGCCGACCAGCTGGGTTGCAATGCCGAATTGGTGGAGGGAGAAGTTGGCAGCAACAATAACAGTAAAGTCCATTAAGGAGAATGAGAGAAGAGTTTTAATATGTTAAGACTCTGATACCAAGTTGAGAAGAAATAAGAGGCTTAACCTATTAATTAGCCAACCATTTCTATTTATATATGTGTATGGTAGTATACAATAGTAAAGGTAGAGATTACAACACTAAAGTAGTCCTAAAATATTTCATATACATATACATTCCATAATAGGTGTAAACTAACTTCAATGGAGTTATATGAAGAAACTCATATAAAGAATAGAGAAATAGGGGAAAGGGAGAACTTTTATCGATAAAAGAGCAAAAGAGTTCGCTGTAAGTTTTCTTAATAGTTATTATTGCCTTACAAATGTTTATTTGTATCATTAATATGAATTTAGAATTTTAACTCTCTTTTTTAAATTTTATAGGATACATATAATACTCGTATGATTATGAAATTTAGTAAGGTCACTTCCACCCACCTTCCACATGATCCTTAATTATGGTTGGAGGCTGGTGCAATTGATGGACTTGATATAAATCGAGAGTATGGTATGCCTACGACATTGACCTAAGAAATAAGGGTAAGCCATATTGTTTTAATTGTAGGAACATCATATTTCGACCCAAACCAAACATCACCAGGCGTTAATGAGTTAGTCCTAAAAAAAGGTGAGGAAGAACTATCCATGTAGTTGGCCAATTCAAAAGAAGAAATAAGAGCGTGGTTGAAACAAGAAAATAGAATATATTGGGAGCAATAACATGCATATTTGACTTTACAATTGCCTTTTCTTTATGGAACCTTCTGTGTAGGATTTTTTCCTCCCCCTCGACCTCCACCTTTGTTGGAATTTATATGTCTTATATAGAAAATATTTATGTGTATAATATTTAGATGAATGGTGAAATTTTTATTAAATTGTTTTTTTTTGTGGAGATGTTTTTATGCTATGATTGTGATTTTTGTTGTTGTTTTGAGTTTAGGGTGAGAAAAAATTCTTTTGGGTTTATTTAAACTAAATAATAAAAAAAATAGTGAAACACTAATGGAATCATCGATGAACACGGAATTCTCCCGGCCATTTCTTCGGCAATGTTCGCACAAATTTTGTTGGAAATTTACAAAAGGTTTAGGCATTTTCAATGGAACATGCAACTCATAGTCCATTGGCATTTAAGGTGCCAACAATAAAATGAGCGGTAAAAATTTATTTTTTTAATGCAGATATTTCATTGGCATTTTTGTTGGCATTGGAGTTGCTGACGGAATGTAAATCCCTTATTAGAAACATGCTAATAAAATGTTTCGGTTAGCAATTTCATCTACAAATTCATACATCAATTAAATGTTATTTTTTAACGCCGACAAAATATTTTATCTTAATTTTCTAATAGTGAATATAAACAAATCATAAACACATTTTTCATTCCTGAGAAGAGAGTTATACTTTTACTTTAAGATGAAATAAGCAGAATAAATAAACAAAGTTTTTCCTGCAATTTGCACAACCTATTCGCTATATATATATAGTTCTGTTCTAATAACAATAAAAGAACTTATGCAGGAGGTGTTAAAAAATAAAATAATAAGTACCGGCACGTAAAGGATGATAGCGTAATCATGATGGTGATGATTTTCATGTACGAAGATTTTGCTTTGGGTCTTTGTTTGTCCTTCTATATTGTCAGTAGAGAGCAGCCTTTCTTGGTTTCCTTTTTCTTTCTTTCTTTGTTTTCTTCTTCTTTTCTTTCTTTCCAACATGGACTGTTGAACAGTTAGTTCAGTTGAGAGCCACTAGACCAAACTATAGGCATGTAATAATAAAGTAAAAGAGCGACCACATAAGATGATCTCTTGGTCCTCTTATAGAAAAGAACATAAGGGTAGCTTCAAGCAATCATGATGATGGCAACGATAATGATAGTGTCTGTAAGGGTTTTGTTTATTCTCTGGTCCTACCCATGATGATCCTGGTTGTCAGGGTCTGGCCAGAAGGAAGAGTACTTCAACCACTCTGCCTCTTGCGGGTTTGTAATGGATGACTCCTGCAATAAAACGCAAGCTTGTGAGAAATAACTAGGGCTCTGGTTTGAACAGAAAATTTCCACTTAAAAACAAAACAAATGAAGCTGCCTCCTTTGTCCTTTTAATCTCCTCCACGATAAGATTGTCTGATACTGTATTATATCGAGAGGACACGCATGATAAAAGCTTTGATGTCGCTATCATCAACCTTTCTTGTATAAAAATATTTTGTTGGAAACATCGAATCTTTCCTCTTGTTATTCAATTTTTGTTTTTAATTTTTCTATCTGGCATATTTTATTTTATTAAAACAAATTAGACAGATATATAATAGTGTTGAATAATCTATTTTAACCCAGAAACTTATGTTACTAGGCTAAACATCAAGAATCCTTTTGTACTCTTAACACACCTAATTTTTCTAACTTAATTAGAAAAATAAGGATGATAGATTTTGAATTTATGATAGCTTGATAAAAAACTATCTCAAGGCAAAAACAAAACGTAAACGATGAGGTTTGAAAACAAAATGATATTATTTGTAGCTATTACAAAAATTTGTAAATTGACAGAAGAAGGCGTTTAAAATCTTAGTTCTTAGACAAACTAAAATGGTCTGAGGGATTTAGATTCGAATTAAGAGGAGAAGGAAAAATTGTTTATCACTCATCCTCATTTGAGAGGAGAAGGAAAGGTGCAGCCCTTGCCTGTTGCAAGGAATTAAGCAACTGTTAGTAAGTTTGTGATTAAGTTAATGGTTTTATTTTCAATTTACACTGTAATATTGAAATCTTCAACAAATATAATGAGCCCTTCCCAGCGAAGTAATTAACAAAAAGGTTCTTCCTAGGCTATTAATGTATGCATCATATTAAAACCTCAGAAACGTTGAAAGGAAAAAGAAGAAAAGAGAAAAAGAAAAGGTTTCTGATTCCATATCTTTAGTTTAAAAATAACTGTAATCTCAGATTCTCAGCCAGTAATAACGAAAATGGTTTTAAATCAAATTTCTTTTCTTTTTTATTTTAAATACATAACCTTTTTCACCTTTTCTTTATTCTTTTCCTTGCTGGAATTTATGACAAATGGATTTCAGGGTCAAAAAGTTCATACTCACTTCTTTTACATCAGTTGAAGTGCAACCCATTATGAGTTCCTCCAAACCAGATGCAGACCTCCCTCCAAGTTTATGATGCTGCTGCTGCTGTTGGTGCTGCTGTTGCTGCATTCATTTATCCACAATATATCAAGAAAAAAGAAGAAGAAAAATCATTATTAACCATCATGTCCTCAGAGAGTTTTGTAAAGTAAGAAGACAGTTTATGGCACCCAACTGAGTAGGCACTAAAAGTTACTACGTAATTTCTCCATATACAACAAAATGACCGACACCCCTTTCTTCATTTGAGGGTGAAGATTTATTCAGGGAACTTTTACTTTCGATCCCCGAATTCCTCCTAAAATTAAAAGGAACAAAAGAAAAACACAGAACATAAAATGCAACTATCAGTGCATTAATTCTTGGGCGGAGAGAGAGAGATAGAGAGAGGAGGGGGAGGTAGAAGGAGAGTCAAGATGCCGTAGCTGGCTCCGATATATATCACCATGGCTATCAACTTCCTTCCCTGATCCCTTCCGCACCATGTCAAACTCCATCTATGCATGGTTTTTTCTTTTTCTTTTTCTTTTTTTTTTCTTTTGCCCGATAGATAGGTATTTTAATTTGACGAACAGTGTCCTGAACCTTGTGGTGACAACTTTATGTGAACTGACGTACATTAAAATTTCATGTTCCAGTGCGGAGAAGTTTGGTACTGTTGGGAAAAAAATAAATAAAATTGGGAAGTCATATTAATTAGAATGTGATTCAATTTAGTTGTCGTTAGATTTGAAAGAAAGTTGAGGACATGTAGTTAATAATTAGGTTGATCAGCTTAAATACCTGGATTTCGTTTTGAAGCATTAGTCTGGATACATGATATGGGTCCTCATCAAGAATGATGGAGGTGTGGTGGAGGGGAGGTGGAGAGATGATGGCGGAGATCGGATGGGAAGGCCTGCTGATGTGGAAGGCCGCCGTCGCAATCTGGTGATGCACCGTGTGGTGGTGGTGCTGCAGCTGCTGTTGTTGATGGGGATCATGGGCCACATGATGTGGCCTCTGATGCTGCTCCTGAATCTCATCGCATGTGCCTGACGCCGAGGCTTCCCTTGCTACTGAAGCCTCTCTTATCCCCACCTGAAAAGGACGCAACCCCATTAAGAAGTTTGATAGTTAGTCCATTTTCAGACATCTTCTAGTGAAGATCTATTTTTTTTTTTTACCTTCGGTTCCTACTTTAATTTTTTTCTCTACATACCTTTGCTCACTCTATCAGTTTTAATTTTAATATCGGTTTCGTTTTCATTAATGTACGCTGTAACTCACGACTCGGTCTCTTCGGTGGTTTAGTTAGCTGACGAAGATAATCAAGTGAGGTTCAAAGAGATTTTCATGCTGACTTTGCAAGCAATGGTAAAAGAGAAAAGTAACACTAGCTAGAGTTTTATTTTTTTTTGTTTATTTCTCTTTCTTTACTTTCATTTATATATCTTGCGTGATACATGAATATTAGAAAGATGCTAGAAACAAGAAGGGCGTTGCATTCATATCAATTTTTTGAAGTACATAAAATTTCTACTATTTAGAATACAGTGTCTTTTTTATATATGTGCGCGCGCGCGTGTAATACATGCAATATTGTTTGCAAATGCTTTGTTGATGAATACATATACGAAAGAATTAATGTGTAGAAGATGTGTGTATATCTATGTGTGTGTGTGTGTGTGCGTGCGTGCGTGTGTGTGCGAGCGTGTGTACTGAAAAACATATATTATACCTCATCGAAGTTCTTCCTGAATGGAGTAAAGCCAAAATGATCAGATTTCAATTGATGAATATCCAAGGCAGTGCAACTTGATATTGACGCAGCAACTGGCCCAGTTCCTGAGATTTCGTCTCTTTGAGGAATTATTTCTTTAGAAGAACAACTCCCACTACCACTGTCTCTTCTGCTGCTAGGGTCGCTGCTTCCTTCACCAAGGGTTGCACTTCTATCAGTGTAATTGCATTGCCTTGGCTGTGTCTGATAGAATATCTTAGAAACCACAAGCTCTCCTTCTTTCTCTTCTTCATGCTGACCAAGGTGGTACTGATGCATGACCCAATTAGTCTTTTCGGGTCTTCGATTTTTGCCGAAATTGGTGTAGAGGACTAGGATTTTCTTGCACCCTTTTTGTTTCCCATTCACCATGACTGGCCTTGTCTTGCCTGTTTTGTGCCACCTAGTTTCTCCACCTTGCAAGTCACATTCGGTTTGAATTTTTCTTCTCTTTCTTGTTCCAGTTGTGTAAGCTTTTGAAGGTCTGTGGAAGAAATGCCTGCTTAGCCCATCTCTTGTGACTCCTGCATGGAAAGATTACAGGGAATCAAAGTTAGGTTCGCTTAGGTGCAACAAACTGCGACGCAATAGTACAATTCTTCCAAAGTCTTAACAAATTAACAAGAGAAAGGATATTTAACGCTTGTAGCAAAGCCTGCCTATATATATATATATATATATATATGTTACTAGGTTTTAATTTATTTTTATTTTTAATTTAAGAATATAATATATAAAATGTCAAAACCTAACAACTTTGAACAAACAATGGAGAGAGATAGGTGATAATTGTTTTGAAAATCTTGACCTGGAAGTTTCTCAGGATGGGTATAACAAATCCCATCTTCCCCTTCGATTGTAGGGATAAACTCATCTATCAGAGGGTGAGACCTCATGTCTTTGGCCTCTACCTTCGCTTCAAGGTGTTCTATAAGCTCTTGGTCTGTTGGATCAAATTTCACTCCTGCTGGTAGACCTAACCAATCCTGTAAATTAACTCCACTCAAATCAAAGTTAAAACAAAAGCTCAACTTAAAAATCTAAAAGGAACAATTTGTCCCAAAGAAATTAATTTATTTATGCCCAAAAAGAAAAGGGAAGATGGGCAAAAAACAAAAAACAAAAAAAATCTGTTTCGAAGGAATGAATATCAGGAGATTATCCATATTACCGGCTTTCCTTCCAGCTTGTGTCCACACCCAGGGCACTGCTTGGATCCACACAACTGATGCTCTTCAAGCTTTGCATCGATGAGATTAGAGCTGCTGATGGAAGCCATATTACTCTTAGTAGTCATGGCTCGTTTTCGATCACACAGCCGATGCTATATTATATCTTCCTTCTCCCAAACGTATAACTCCTAAAATCTTTCTTCAATTTATCAGCTCGGAACAACAGCTTGCTACTCATATCCCCGCGGCTAACTATATATCTATACAGCACAAATCATGAGTTTGAGATCTGTTGAAATGTAAACTAGCAAGAGGGAAAAGAGGAAAAACAGTACATAATTAATATATACATACACTCCTAGCTAGATGATCATAATTAATATGGTCTTGAAAACCAAAATATATGGATGAAATATGATCAGATTAAAAAGAAAACTATAGTAATGGTAGATATTGATTGAACGAAGAACAATGAAATTAACTCAACAGCTATAATACTTTCAACACAAAGAAAGGAAGAAGAAGAAGAAGAAGAAGAAGGAATTCGTACCCAGATGAGAAATTAATATTCGCAAAACAGAATTATAAACATAAAATATCTTCGTTAAATATAGGAAAAGAAAACCAGTTGTGGTAAGAGAGGATAGAAGAGAGAAGGGAATTAAAAGAGGAAACTGTGGCCGTGGGATTTAGCTATAAACCTGCTGCTTTAACCATGGAAATCACCAGAAATCGCTCTCTCTAGTCGCTACTTTAACTGAAGCCAGTGAGATAAAGGAAAAGTAGCTAGGGTACTCACCTTTAAGAGCCTTTGTTAATTTAAGTAACCTGCTGTAAGCAGTTTATACGAGATAGAAAGAAGAAAAAAAAAAAAACACACACAGTTGGATTTTCTAAAGCTTAAGAACCTTCTCTCTCATACACCTTTTGTTTTGAGGGCTTGACTACAAAAGCAAAAGGCAAGAAACGGATTTCATAGCTGTTATTTAAGCCACCCAATAAAAAAACATACATCTATATAATAAACAATAATCATAATTAATATCAAGAAATGAATTGAATTAGGTAGTTGAAAGGTCAAGGGCTTAATTAAGGCAATTTGTATTGTTTTTTATTTTTATTTTTTGAGTCAAGATTTTGAGATAATTAAGTATAAGAAAAATTACGAAATTATTCTGAATTTGTAGACTCATGAAAAGGGAGTATTTTTAAGATCATTTGAGAGGAAACTCAATCTTTCGCGTGTAAAAAAAAACACCTACACCATCCATCTGGATTTATATACTATATTAATTGTATATATATAAATCATATATCTAGTATACTATTAATTTAATAAAAACCTAGTATATAAGTACCTTGTTTTAATCTTTAAAAATGTTTTCTACTATTATTTAATTCAAGTAGTTTGTATCTTTGTGGCTCTAAAGGGGGGTGCAGATATTTATCCACGAACGAGTGAAGATAGAGAGGAAGGAATATATGTAAGTGCCAGCTGCCTCATAAACAAGGTTTTTGCATGGTCATATACACTTAATTTTTGTTCAAATTTGGCATAAAGGATTAAACTTTTTCTTCTTCTTCCACGGGAAAAAAAAAAAAGCAAATTTTGTCTGGAGAGTGCTTATTATGGAGAAAGAGAAATACAAGGAAAAAGGAAGGTCTGCTCACATGGGTTTTGGGCTAGAGTGCTTATTACGATCATGATTCTTTCCCATGAATGCTGCACACAGGGGGGGCGGGGGGGGGGGGGGGGAGAGAGAGAGAGAGAGAGAGAGAGAGAGAGAGAGAGAGAGGAATTACGAGGTTGCTTGATATGCAAGGCAAATAAGCAGTGTACTTGATGGACCACCACCAGCCCTAGCTCCTTATTATAACTAATATAGTTTAGAATCATTATATACACGCATATATATGTACATGCATGTATATATAACAGCAGTAGCCTCATGTGGTTCAGTTTTAACTTAATCCAGTACTGATTCTTCCTTGATTTTTTAAG
>Ga0325411_1006950_pt1 | contig 12365 bp, 3 predicted proteins | sample PopdelMetagenome_13_FD_206181 | JGI IMG/M metagenome (GOLD analysis project Ga0325411, IMG submission 206181) | Populus deltoides microbial communities from Bellville, Georgia, United States - Xylem-PdIQD-R4 | ecosystem: Host-associated > Plants > Phyllosphere > Stem > Wood/Secondary xylem... | reverse complement strand
TTCAATTTTTTCTTATGAAAATTCTATTATTGCGGTCTATTCGATTTTGCTTTTTAAACTTTGCCATGGTAGTACTTTAATTTATCACATAATAAATTCCATTATTGCAGACAAATTCAAGATCATGTAATAAATTATGTTGTTACAATTAATTCAAATCTCACATTTCCTCGTTTGATTTTCAATTGTTAAAATAAATTATAACAGCAAACAATACATTTATCTTTATCTAGATAGCTGATTTAGATATTTATTTCGATCAAGTCCTCGTTCAACTTGACTATCGTATCTTATTATCTTACAATTCATAAATCATGTCCTCGTTCAAATGGATAACTTATATTTCCATTTAAATTAAGTAATTCTTTTTTTTTTCTGAGCACAATTTCACAAATAAATGAAACATTAACAGAAACGTACTTTAAATTAAAGAAGTAAGGTGTCAGACACCTACCTAGTACTCCTGTCACGAGAGCTCCCCCATGAAAGTCCTAGTTACGAATGACTCTCCAGACATTAACAGAGGTATCCTTATCAATATAATAGCAAACTCATTCCATGAATTCATGACCATGCAAACAATGACATCCATATTCAAACATTTCCTTTATTCAATGCATACCAACTTCAACTCTAACACAATCAATCAACTTAGCATGCAATTTCTCTAACTCGTACATTTAATTTAATTCAATCCCATTCATAATTACCATCGCACATCAAATATTTACAAAAATGCAAATTAAATCTATTAACCATAGTTAACTTCTTAAATCTTCCTAAATTCTCTAAATAAATTTTTTTACTAATTAAAGTAAAACTCATAATTTGCCATATTTTCCCCTATATCTTTCTTAAATATGTTAATTCCAATGCCAAATAAATAATACAAATACCATGTCGATAATTGATCATTAAAATGGAAAAAGTCCCTAAATTCCATACATGGTTATCCGCTTATAATTTAAGAAAGCCATGTCCTTTATCCAATTTTGTTTCATTCCATAATTTTTCTAAATTATTAATATCTCACGTGTACGGCATCACGACAATTGTTTTCCTGGACCGAGATCTTCATGGTGATGAGTGAAAAGAATAAGGAATTCTTGTCTTTTATTAGTAAAGAATTGATGGAGACGCCACTTGATATTTTGGTCACTAGGAACCCTAACTGGTCTTAGAGTCTTGATTGGGGGACCGGTTGTGTATAGGGAGGACGTATCACCCCTATTACTTCTTACTTAAGATAAGTTGCATTGTTTATTTGTTTGATATAAACTAAGGTATTGTTGTATTTTCTAATCTTTGGTCTGTCTAAGATTTTAAGAAAAGTCATCATCGGTAAGGAGATCTTTATCTTATCAAGTTAAAACCTAACATTTCTAATGTCAAAACATATTTTTTATATTTTTATTTTAATATCGGGAATACATCTTACGTATAAATTCATAATCCTTGATATTCAAACAAAAAAAAATAATTTTTTTGGTATTTTTAAAATATAGGTCAAGTTCTCATGGATTTTTAAATCCAAAACATACATGCAAAGATATCAACAAAACTAATTTTCTTGAATTTTATATTTAAAGATGCTAAATAATGCCATGTATTTTTTGTTTTTATTATTTATGCAAATATGATTTTATTTTTATTTTTGAGAGACTTAGTCATATATAAATTAAAATAAAAATTGTATTTTTGAAAGAAAGGTTTTTGTTGTTTTTATGGAAGGAAACTGATTTATTTAATATCAAAAAAGCACCATTGTCCCAAATTTATACAAACAATAAACGTTGTCCCAAATTTCACAACATTATAGTAATTTTTTCAAAAAATATTTGAGATTATAAATCGACCTTATGAGGTGTTTAAGGGTGTCCAAGAACTATTAGAATCGAGCCTGAAGATTGTTGGAGGTACATGAACAGTGATAGAAAGTTTTCAAAAATGGTGGAACAGTGGCGGCGCGTGATCTCCACTCGCCTTCGCCACTAGCAGCGCGTGAGTTCACACGCCATTGCTTTTGGAAGGCTAAAAACTAATGGATATGGAGTGGTTCCTTCTCTTTCTTGGTGAAGACCAACGTCACATGCAAAAGAAGCACAACCCACACAAATAATTGATTTCATCTTTTCATATCTATTTGTCTCTTCACAAATTTTATATCGTTTTGAGAGACAAATATGAGCTAACTAATAAAGATCCAAGGACTAGTATTGGAGATGGAGATCTGATGGTGGTTGGTGTCATTTTTATAAGACAGGTCACGATGTTATGGGTTGTCACGGGTAAATGGGATAATAGGACACTGATTGCTCTAGTGGTGTTGTTGTGGAAGGAGCTTATAGTTTGGAAATTGTTATTGTTGTGGTGGCTTTCAGTTGCGACCGATGAAGAAGCTTCTTCTGCTGCTGGCATTTATGGCTCTTGTTTGGTCTTTGAAGCTATCATGATGGCTGACAGGTCATTAAAGCTATTAGTGTTGGTTGGTTGAAGGTTTTTTTTATGAAAATAGTGGTGGGTCTTGTTGTGAGAAGGAGAGTTAAAATGGTCTGGTTTAATTATAGAGGAGGAAACAAACCACACTAACTAGTGGTAGTTATTAATGGTTTTGGCGTGGCTTATTTTCTTAAGGAGTGACCTGATTTGGCTGAGAAGAAGGTCATTGGAGATTCTTGTTGGACTAGTGCTCTTTGGCTACTTTGGCTGGAAGGGAGCTGAGGTAGAAGAAGATGGAATGGATGGCCAGTGAAGTTTGCCCACGAGATGAGAGAAAAAGGTTGCGTTGTTATTGTCATAAGATGGGTTTCCATCTAGGAGATAGATTGAAAACAAAGGGACAATGTGGTGTGTTTGTTTAGGGGACCATGAGGGAGAGATGGAGGAGAGGCTGATTGTCTTGAGATAGGAGTCTTTGTTTTTTTTTAATTTTTAATTCTTTTAAAAAGATGCTGAAAATGCTAAAAATGATGCAAATACGTCAAAAATATATTTTCTTGGATTTTTTATTGCTTTTTTCTTTTTATTTTTAATTTTTTCAAAAAAGTAAGAAAAAAAGGGGTCAAAATCAAGTTATGAAAATTGCCCCCTCTTTACAATACTTATGGTATAAAGTCTTGTAAGGGACTTTAGAAAGTAAGTTTGTAAAGAAAAGAAAATGGTGTTATGTACTAGAGCATCAGCTTGCTGCGTGAAAATATTTAGGATTTTTCATGAATGGTCTCTATTCGAGTGACTTGCTTGTGGTTTGTGTTTGGATAACCTGTCTGTGATTTTTGATTGGGTGACTTGCCCGTGGTCTCTAATTGGATGACTTGCCTATGGTTTGTGTTCGAGTAACCTGTTTATGATATGAAAAATATCTAGGATTTTTCACGAATGGTCTCTATTCAGGCAACCAACTCGTTGTTCATGTTTGAGTAACCTGCCCGTGGTATTACAAATAACTATGAGTTTTCATGGATGTTCTTTGTTTGGGCGGCTAGCTTGTGGTTTGTGATTGGGGAACCTGCTCGTGGTGAAAACAATATCTAGAATTTTTTACGAATGATCTTTGCTCAGGTAACCAGTCCATGGTTTGCATCACGTAACCTGCCCGTGGTGTGAAAAATAACTAGATTTTTTTCATTGATGGTCTCTGTTCAAGCGACTAGCTTGTGGTTTATGATCTGCTAACCTGCTTGTGATGAGAAAAATATTTAGATTTTTTATGGATGGTCTCTTTTCGGGCGACCAACTAGTGGTTCATGATCACATAAACCTACCCATGGTGTGAAAAATATCTAGGATTTTTCATGAATGGTTTCTGTTCAAGCGACCAACCCGTGGTTCATGATTGGGTAACCTGCCTATAATGTTAAAAATATCTAGGATTTATCATAGATGGTCTCTGTTTGGACGATCAGCTTGTGGTTCGTGATTGAGTAACTTGTCTATGACGTGAAAAATATCTGGGGTTTTTCACGGATGGTCTCTGTTCGGGCGACCAACCTATGGTTCGTGATTAAGTAACCTTCCCGTGGTGTGAAAAATAACTAGGATTTTTCATGGATAGTCTCTGCTCGAGCGACCAACTCATGGTTCGTGATCGGGTAACCTGTGTGTGGTGTGATTTTCTTGGCACTTCTTGATGACAGGGCTGGCACTTGTCCTTTTTTAATGGAAGAGTTGGACTTCCTGATTATAAGGTTAATTGAGAGTTTCTGATAATAGGGTTAAAAATAGAGATTTCCTGATAATAAGGTTCAAATTTGAAATTCCTGATGTCATGTTGAAATTTGAGATTCTTGATGACAAGGTGAAAACTAAGAATTCCTGATAATAGGGTTAAAATTGAAGATCTTGATGATATGGTTGAATTTGAGATCGATGATAGGGTTGAAATAGATTTCTTAATGACAAGATTTAATGTGGAATTCTTGATGATAGGGTTGAATGTGGGATTCCTAATAACAAGGTTAAAACTGGAAATTCCTGATGATAAGGTTAAATTTTTTAGAGTTTTTATATTTACAGGGTTGACACCTATCCTTTCTAATGGCAGGGTTGGACTTCATTGGGGATTTTCCCTCGGAAAATTTATGCAAAAACGTTATGCAATGATTTGGAATTAGATGACATGCATGCATCCTTACCTAGTTGGAAATATAGCCGCCCTTTCTTGCTATATCTTTATTGTTTGATGGATAAGGTTTTGAATTTTTAAGATTTGGTCTTTCGACTCTTTAGCCCATATGGGTATTACCCATGTAGTCAATGTGTTTGATTGTTTCTTTATCGCTCAGCCTAGACCTTTAAGGAATAAAAAAAGATTTGCTTTAGTTAATCGTTCTTTAAAAAATGACAAACTTTCTTAGCTATTATGTTGCCCTCTAATCAGATGATGCACCCCAAATTATGGTATGCTTGCTCAATTGCCCACTCATTTTATTTTGATGGAGAAGCCTCTATTATTCTCACTTCTCTAAAAGAGTTTATCAAATCATGTATTGCCAATGGTTATTGCAAATTTCCCTTAGCCAATCTATTTGTGTGCAGCTTTTAGTATCTATCAAAATACACTCTTGTGATAGCATTTTCTTATATCATAACCATCTTTCAAATGGTAAACTAGACTTTTAGCCATGAATATTCCCCCAAAGTATAGCGTTACTATCATTTGCTTATGGAGTTCATCAAGTAGTTTACTATCTTTGAGAAAAGTTGTTTTTTTTTATCTAATCTAGTTATGCTCATTCTTCTAATTATCATTAAAAGCACTTGTCATTATTAGATGTCATTCATAGCTTTAATGAATTTTGTTTAATCATCATTTGGTTATTGTTATCACAATGACTTTTTTGCCCCCCTCCAATTATCTATTATCCCTCTCATGACCTACTACACCCCCAACTGCTCAACTTTCAAGGAGAACTCACAAGAAGTGGCAATTTCATTTCTATTAAGGTTTTTGCGAATTCGGTCAATGATTTTTTTTGTTTTAAAAATACTTTCTTGTTTTGGAATCAACTCGTAAATTTTATGAATCATATCCATTCAAGTCTAATTGTTGTAAATAAATCATGAGATGTAAATTTGAAAGTGTTTCTTTAATTGTAACCATAGGACATGCCATTCAATACTAATGTGCATCTTTTGTGCGCTTTTGGTTAAGAATTGACAAGGTAAAGTTTGAGATGAAGTGTTAGCTCAAAATTGGGTTGTCTATAGTTCAAATGAAGTTTTATATTTGTAAAGACATAATCTGATGTAAGCTTAAAAAAATTGTTTTGAATTTCTTACAATTCCTAAGGGGTTTAATCTTTAGGAAAATGATAATTTGATCATTTATTAAGGAAAGATTGAAATTGGTAAAAGGTACATGATGAGGTGACCTTTTATTTTTTAAGTTTCAAAGCAAGAGGTCCGATTAAAAACTCGAGTTTTGTTTGAGAAAAAATTATCTCTTTTTTAGCACCTATTTTATCAGCATAAATAATAACGAATAACTTTGTTTACAATGTCATGTTTTTGATATAAAAAAAAGTTCTTTTGTATTTTGAGAATACCATTTATTGGTTTAATTTGTTTGTTTACTTAATTAGAAAGGACTTTTAAAAGACATATAATGCAAGTTATGGTTGCTGGCTATAAAATAAAAGGATTTATAGGCTCAAAGAATATTTAAAGGTTCAAAAGACTTAAGATCACTACCACAATGTATTTTTTATTGTATTTATTTGATTTACCCTTTTTGATTGCTTTAATGGGGCATCTTCATTTTGTTTTGATCTTGGCTTGGTCATATTTGTCTTTCATTTGGGCATACCCCCCAACATTCAGATTTATCGAGCTCTTTGGCTTTTTCATGATCTCTTTTTAGCCTTTGATCTTTAAATTTCTACCTGCCCCCAATGTGGGGTGTGATCTCAGTCAAAATCAACCATTGACTTTTGGAATTTTCATTTGCCTCCCAATGTGAGGTGTGATCTTAGTTAGGATTAATTCTTGATCATTAGAATTTTCATTTGCCCCCCAGTGTTGGGTGTGATTCTAGTTAGGGTTTTTACAAAAAAAAAACTTATTCAAGCTCAAATAGGGACCATGGGATATATTTTTAGAACATGAAGGGATAACAAAGATAGCCTTGCATCATTTCAAGTGCAAATGATTATAACTAATAAATTTTGTTCTCTTCCCGTGTAATGGTTTGAAACTTGCATAAGACCTATGTTTTTATGAATCAATGACTAGCAAACCAAACTATATGTGATTATGTATATAGCTGAAAATAGCCCAAGAGACATGGGACGTGAGTTTTTTATTTTCATGTCTTGATTAAAATTGTTTGGTCACCTCAAAATAAGAGTTGCTTGAATGATTTGTTTGCCACCTTACAAAAGGGTGTCTAAACACTGTTTTAAGCAAACATCAAATTGTTTTTGAAATAAAAAAGCAAAAGCAGTTTTTTCAAAATTATTCTGGCAAAAGAGGTTTTTTAGAAAACTAATGTGGTCAAAATATTTTTAATAAAGCAATGAGATCAATCACGAGGGCTAATTTTATGAGTTTCAAAGGGGTTGCCTCTTAGTGTTTGGCATGACACACCTTGGGGTTCGACGCGTTTTATCATTATATTTATCCAATTATGGAAAATAATATAATACCAAGTTATTACTTTCACACAAAAACATATCTTTTGATTTCGAAACAATAAAGAGATTGAAAAGACATGTTTCACTAAAAAGATGAGATGCAATCCCAAAACAAAAATACAGAATAACAATGTTCCATAACAAAATGATTGACAATGCAACACCCTTCTTAAATTAGCTTTCCCAACAATATCTATGTCTCATTAACATTTACCAACCACTTGTTATGCTAAAGATGATCCGGTTGTAACGTGGTAGATGACATTATCTTTCATAAACTCAATTTTTCCCTTTCATCAGCTTACAAACTTGATATTATAAAATTCTTGTGATTTTTAGTTTTGTGGATTTAGACAAGGTGAAGATGTTTGATGTATCTGGTTTGCAGCAAATTATAGTGAATTCTGTGGCAAGACAACATAAATCTTTGAAGAACTCGTGTCACTGAAGGCAATAATTTGCAAACTTTGATTAACCATATAAGTATCAGAAACAAATCTTTTAATGAGGGTGTGAAAATGTACTAGGAGAAATATTCATATTGAGCTTCTTAGTATTGGCTTTCATGTATGGGGGCTTCCTTTCAGAGTGGATGACTTGTCTTATCATATCGGTTAACTGAGCCATCTTCTTTCTCAATAAGTTATCTTGCTTATGTCTAGACTGAACTCTTGTATTTGCTTCTTATAAATCTTGGTAGGGGTTGGCATTTAGGGGTGGGCCTATAGTTCTTCTGCAAATGAATGACATGCAATGTTGCAAAGCTGATAAATATAATATGCATGTGAAAAAAGATAAGGTAAATTAAATACGGGTTCGCCTTTCAAGGGGTGGCAATGGTTATCACCTAATGTTTTATTAAACTGACAAGGGAATTCATATTCGTCTCAGTCAATTTGTAATAATCTAGACTCTTGTAGAATCTATTTGATGACTATTTGTCACCCAAAAGTCCTGGAATTTAGGATGTTACATATCAGGCTTTTCTTGATGCAATAAGTCTATTTTTTTGTAAAAGGTATTTTTCAAGAAAATAGTTTCTCTCATTTTCCAATACAAAACAAACATAAAAATTTATTTAACTAATTTTTTTTAATCAAACCCTAAACAATGCTAATATAAAGAAAAATATTTTAAATTTATAAATTCTTTAAATGTTTTTCATAGACTACCAATTGATCACAATATTCTTCAACACCAACATTTAACCACTTTAGCTATCATAATTATTATTAGTTTACCACCACTTCATTATTGTTGTCACCATCACCGTTTACCACCTCCTTACTATTGTTGTCATAATCACCATTGTGGTCTTTACTATCGATGCCTTATTCTTAAATAACTATTATAACAATAATTATTTTATCCTTATTTCTACTATATCACTGGTTGAGTAACAAATTCTAGTTTAGAATGTTAGACTAACACCACTACCATTAATATTATTACTATCATAACCACAATTATCATCAAAGCTACCATCATAATCATCAGAACCACTACTTCTATCATTATAGAATTTGAATCCATGACTTCGGGTATTAGAGACCCGTGTTCTACCAAACTGAACTAAACATTATATTTTTTTTCTTATTTTATTACTATCGATTTAAAGTTATTAATGAAAAATAATTTATTATATAATTTATTTAATACATATACAAAAATAATAAAATGGACACTATGCATAAACATATTCAAATATTGAAGTGAAATTTTGAAATTGATGTATTTGCCAAAAATATCCAAGCTTAACTAACCCTAAACTTTAAATTTTTTTTTAAAAAAATAAAAGCCATTGAGGAAACATATTGCACAAATTGCATATAAACACAAATCACTATTCATTGGAATATTATAATTACTTTTTGCTCTTCTAACAAAAGAATAGGTAAACTTGCTTTTAGGGGTAATTTAGTTTTTTTCATAGGAGACATTAGCCACCATTCAATTGTTGAAAGGCAATTCAATCTTTTTTACCTTTTAAGAACACAATATAAAGACTATGTTATAAAGACTATGTTAACCTTAAAAGCAAATTTTGTTTAAAGGTTGATCGAGGTCAATTTGGTCATTTTATTATTCTTTAGGAAAAATGTAAAGACTTGTATACCCTTTAAAGCAAAAAAAAAAAATTAATTGCAACCAAGGGTATTTGTGTCTTTTCAGGTTATTTTTTCTTTATAAATAACAAGTTGTTCGAGGTCAATTTGGTCTTTTAATATTTTCAAGGGACAACATGAAGACTTTAATACCCTTAGAAACAAGAAAAATTAAAACTTGCAACCAGGGGTATTTGCGTATTTTCAGGTTGTTTTTTTTGTAATTAACAAGTTGAATTGATGGCGACTTGGTCTTTTAATAATTTTAATATTAATTAAAAAACACTTTGTTTGTGCGTGCACGACACGCGCCAACGAGTGGGCGATGCCTGCACCCTTCAGGCATCGTTGGAAGCGGCTCAATGTGTTCTTTCCAACGGTGCTGGGCATGCGGCTGGCGGAGGAGTGCTTGGGCTTCAATGGACCTTTCTCTTCTCTTCTTTTGGCTAAAAGATGATTATGTCCTTTCATTAGTTTTTTGTATCCATTCTAGTCCTTATTTTTTCTTATTGCAATTTGTTTTGTTTTTAATTTTTTTGGTTGATTTTTTTCTTCAATTTTATCCTTCATCATTTGATTTCAATTAATTTTTATATCAAACTTGGTCCCTATTTTTTTATTTCTATTTATTTTTTAAGCCCTTTTCTAATTGAATTTTGTTTTCAATTTCACCCCAAAATATTTGATTTCAAATTATTTTTATATCAAATTTAGTCCATATTCTTTTTATTAGAATTTATTTTGTTTAAGAGCCTTTTTTTTTATTGCATTTTCTTTTCGAATTCATACCCAAGCATTTTATTGATTTATAATTTTGCTTTGTTGTTTTTTAGAGTCTGTTTTCTTTGAGGCTTGTCATGGGCTCATGACCAAGACCATGAGTCTCGAAGATTAATCAATAGTTTAGTCTTTCTGAGGACTTTTTTTTTTAAAAAAAAATCAATTTTATCTTTCAACATTTAATTTATTGAGAATTGGTCTATGTTTTTTTTTTTTTTGCTTTTTTTTCTATAGAGTTATTCAAATCATGTGCCTATGGTCACCAAGTCAGTGAATTAACCTGGGTTGACATAAATTTTTTTTTTGCTTTTTTCTTAATTATTTTTTTTCGGTTTCACCCTTGTACATTGAGTTGTTTTATAATTGAGCTCAATACTTTAACCCGAATGGGCTTAGGTCAGTTTTTATTTAATACTATTGTGTTTTTTTATTATTAATTAGATTAGTTGATCTTATTAAACCTAATCGAGTCAATGACTCGAATCCTGAATTGTTTTGGTTTTTTAACACTTGCATCATCTTAGCATATTTTTTTTATCTTGACAAAAAATTAGGCTGGTTCGTGCTACCCCTATCTAGTCCCATACAAGAAAAAAACAACAACAAAGAATTCTATAATTTGTTTTTCGTAATTTTGGGCAAGTTGAGTGGAAAAGATGACATTAGACACAAAACTAATTTTTATTTATCCTTTCCAAATGCACTCCAAAATTACCTCTTTCAAGGTTGAAAAAACAATTTTCAATTTCCAGTTCCTTATTTGTCTCCCTATTTGCTCAAAATACAAAATGCCTAATTTTTTGTTTTAGAGCTTGTTTGGTATCGTGGTAGTATTTATTTTTTAAGTGTATTTTATTTGGAAATACATTAAAATAATATTTTTTTATTTCTTAATTTTTTGGGTCTTTTTATATTTTCAAGGAACAACATAAAGACTTTAATACCCTTAGAAACAAAAAAAAAAAACTTGCAACCAAGGGTATTTGTGTATTTTCAGGTGTTTGTTTTTGGTAATTAACAGGTTGGATTGATGGCGACTTGGTCTTTTAATAATTTTAATGTCAATTAGAAAACATTTTGCTTATGCGTGCATGACATGTGCAAGCAAGTAGGTGACGCCCGCACTAGTTGAATAGTATTGGAAGCGGCTTAATGTGTTCTTTCCAACGGTGCTGGGTGTGTAGCTGGTGGAGGAGTGCTTAAGCTTCGATGAACTTTTTTCTCACTCTTCTCTTTGCTAAAAGATGAACATGTCTTTTCATTAGTTTTTTGTATCCTTACTAGTCCTTATTTTTTTTATTATTGCTATTTGTTTTATTTGTAATTTTGGTGATTTTTTTCTTCAATTTTATCCCTCGTCATTAGATTTTAATTAATTTGTATATCAAACTTAATCTCTATTCTTTTGATTTTTGTTTGTTTTTAACCCCTTTTCTAATTTAACTTTGTTTTCAATTTCCTTCCGCAATATTTGATTTCAAATTATTTTTATATCAAATTTAGTCTACATTCCTTTTATTGTTATTCTTTTGTTTAGGAGCCTTGTTTTATTGCATTTTCTTTTTAATTTCATCCCCTAATATTTTATTAATTTATAATTTTGCTTTGTTGTTTTTTAGGGTCGACTTTCTTCGAGGCTTGTCATGGGCTCATCGCTAAGGCCACGAGTCTGGAAGGTTAACATAGGTTAAATTTGGTTTTTTTAGGACTATTTTTATTTTTATTTTCAATTTCATCCTTCAATATTTAATTTATTGGGAATTGGCATTCGTGCTTTTTTTTTCTATGAGGTTTTCCCAATCATGTGTCCATGATCACCAGGTTAGCATGTTAACCTGGGTTTATATTCATTGTTTTTTTGTTATTTTTTATTAATTTTATTCTTCAACATTGAGTTGTTTTTTAATTGAACGTACGGGTTTAACCTAGATGGGCTCAGGTTGGGTTTTTTCTTCTTTTATCATGTTTTACTTTGTCAATTTTTTTGTGAGTTTATTTATTATTATTGCTTTTTTTATATATTATTTAAATTAGTTCATCTTATTAAACCTAATCTTTTTTAACACTTGCATCATCTTGGTATTTTTTTATGTTGTAAAAAAATTAGGTTGGTTCGCATCGCCTCCTATCTAATCTTGTACATAAAAATATATATAAAAAAGAATTTTTTAATTTTTTGAGAACAAGTTGAGTGGAAAAGATGACATTAGGCACAAAAACTAATTTTTATTTATTTTTTCTAATTGCAATCCAAAATTACCTTTTCCAAGGTTGAAGAAAAAAAAAAGAAAAATTTCAATTTTTAGTTCTTTATTTATCTCCATCCTTGTTCAATAAACAAAACGTC
>Ga0325411_1006949_pt1 | contig 12365 bp, 7 predicted proteins | sample PopdelMetagenome_13_FD_206181 | JGI IMG/M metagenome (GOLD analysis project Ga0325411, IMG submission 206181) | Populus deltoides microbial communities from Bellville, Georgia, United States - Xylem-PdIQD-R4 | ecosystem: Host-associated > Plants > Phyllosphere > Stem > Wood/Secondary xylem... | reverse complement strand
GTAATTGTAGTGGTTCTGATCACGGTTAAAGACGCCTATAACTTGAGCAAGTAATTTCTTTTATTCAATTTACTGCAAATAATTTGCAGTGGTAATTTGGTACCCAATCCTTGTAGTTATGGAGGGCTTTAACTCAGACAAAGTTCATGAAGCAAGCTACCAGGAAAGACGCAGGACCTGTTTTTGATCAAGGTTGGCAAATTAAAGTAGATTTGATGGGTTGGGGAATAGTGGAATTGGCTCCAGGCCTGGGATGCCTTTAGCTAAGGTTGCGCATTACACAAGTAAAGCAGTAAAGAATCAAGGATCGAATATAAGATGTTTAACGGTGTAAAAAAAAAACTGATTAACTAAAAAAATCAAAGAAAAATTAACTAAAATAGCTAACTCAAGATGAAAAACTGATTAAATTAATTTTTAAAACCATAAATTCTAATAGATTCGATTCAGTTTTGTTTTGGTATCAAAACTTAAAATAATAAATTGAACTTGAGGGGGTATAAATAGAAAAATTTTAAAGTTAATCTAACCCTAACATAACCTTCTTTGCCCTCACAAAAAGCTACCGTCCTGACCCTTAAAAAATTAAGAATATTTATCTCAATTAATTCTCAATTTTTTTTTCGTTTCAAGTTTTAACTGCTTTATACCTGTTTTTATCTTAAAAGTCTTATATTATATAGATTCTAACTAAATACAAATCCATCTCTCCATCTCCCTGACTTCTTGCCTTTTGTGTAAGCCGTCGCGATCCTCCTCTATTCTTGCAAGTTGCAACAGAAGAAAAGGGCTCCTTTATTAGAGAAAAGACAACAAGGTAAATTTTATCCCTGTCTTATTCATCAAATATCATGCTAATTTTAATTCTACTTTTTAGATTTTGCTTATTTGCTCCTAAATAATTTTTCAACGCTCTTGTGTTGTTCTTCCTTCTGGTCATTAGAGCTGGTCTTGGTTTGCTTGAGTTTGCATTTAAGTTGGTTGTACAGTTCCTAGGATGATTGGCAAGTTTTGCTTTGTTTGAGTTTGGATTTTTTTTATTATGTTAATTTGTTTCAATGGAAGATTAAGTGTTTTTTGGATTGTGTAATTGATTTGATGTTTGATTAATAATAATCTTCTTGTTTTTTTTTTGTTTCAGTTACCGTGTTTTGGTGAGGGAGGGAAGAAGTTTATAACATGTTATTAGTATTTAGTATTGATACTAGAGATTGGTAGTAAAGCCGCTGGACATCTTCCAGTGGAGATTATCTTCTCAGAGTTTAAAAAAACACTGCCTAGTGTTAGTGAAAAACAGAGGATTCAGTTTGATCATTTGTGATTGATATGACATTTATTGCGTTTAGGTTTTTTTTTATGACTTGTGGATGACAATTGTGTTTTGTTTTGTTGATGGAGGAGCATCTTTATGCTGGTTAGTGTTACTGAAACTAGTTTTGAGATTGATGTTCTTGGATTGTGAGGGAAATGCTGGTGAATTAGCTGTTGTGACATCTACTCGCCTGATATTTCATGGGTAGATTTTCATTTCGATAACATTAGTTTCCAAGACAGCTAGCAAAATGTATCATAGGCTTTTTTCTTGCTTTTGCATTAACTGGTAGAATAGTAGGCATGAAGCTTAGTGATTAGGGTTGTCGGATGTCATTTTGCTAACAGTTGAATTGCTAACTATCACCTTTTCATCAACAAGTTAATTGACATCTACATAGTTGAAAATAATTGCTTGATTCATGTTGTTGTTGTTTTTGTAATTTCAGATGGATAATCGGGAAGATCCTACACCAAATGAGTCAAATCCTTCAAGTTCGGAACTCAATCCTTTGCCTATTCCAGTTCCAGTCAGTACCTCTAGTATAAATAGCAACATTGAAGGTAATCCACCTTCTAAATGTCATAAAAAAAACATCTCAAATTTGGGATTACTTTAAAAAACTAGATGGTAATCCTAAAGTTTCTAGGGCTGCATGTATGTATTGTGAAAAAGACTATGCATGTCGTACTATACTTAATGTGACTAGTAACATGTGGAGTCATCTAGGTATATGCAAAAAAATTTCTTTTATCATACTATAGAATAGAGGGGGTGATAATGGAGAGGAAAATCTGGTAACTATTAAGGCAGTGAGTTATAATTATGAAGAGTGTAGGTAAGCCATTAGAAAAATAATTATACTTGATGAGCTACCTTTTAACTTTATAGAATACCAAGGATTTAAATCATTTTGTAAAGTAATGCAACCTAGATTTGATGTTCCTTCTTATTTGACGATTTGGAGAGATTGTTTGAAAATTTATGCAGTCAAGAAGGATAAATTAAAGAAAGCTCTTAAGGATCAACGTTTATATTTAACAACTGATACTTGGACATCAATCCAAAATATTAATTATATGTGTTTGACTGTCCATTGGATTGATGAAGGTTGGGACTTGAATAAAAAAATTCTAAACTTTTGTCAAGTTTCTAATCATAAAGGTGAAACAATTGGCGGAACGATTGAGATTTGTTTGTTGGTATGGAGAATTGATAACAATTTAACAGTTACAGTAGACAATGCAAATTCAAATAATTTGACAATAAATATTTGAAAAGAGTAACAAGTGGTTGAACAATTAATATATTATCAAATGACTTCATGCATGTTAGATGTTGTGCACATATTGTTAATCTTATTATATGTGTAACAATATAAAGGTTTTGATGTACCAATATGAGTATGATTAAGGATTGATGATTTTGAAGTTGTTTTGCTCTTAAAATATATTGTATATGATATATGTTCAAATTCTTTGTTTAATTGTGCAATTAGACAATATATATAGCAAAAACTAGACATTTTATAGCCGTTATTGTTCCTTTAACAGATGAAACGATCGATTGATTCATATTGGTCAGGACATTTGGTCAACCGATTCTTGCAAATTCCCAGGTGTTCATCCCTGATGAACAAATGGTCGACCAATTCACTTGGTATAGCTAAACGGTCGACCAATTCAACTTAAAACCCATATTTGACAGTTTTAAACTTAGTAAAACTTGAACCGACTAAATGCATATCAATCTTATAATGCAAGCAATGTGAAATGTGTGGATTCATTTTAATTTGTGCTATCAAGTAAGATACAAAGATTTATACAATTTGCACTAAAACAAATTCTTAAGAACTAAATCTTCATTTGCTTTGCTTCTTGGACTTGTTTGACTGATTTCTTCATTCAATTCTTTATGCTTGTTGATGTGTTTTTCATAGAAAACCTGTTTAAAATTATTCTCAGCCAAGTATATTATTAGTCCAATTTCATTTAATTGTTATCATCAAAATATATAAATATTAATATGTGATCCAAAGGTTAACATGATATTATAATGAGCCATAAATAGGTATAATAAATAATTGAGTTGGAAATTTATTATAATGTGTCATAAATTGACATAAAAAATAATTGAGGTGGAAAGATATTGTAATGTGCCATAAATGGATAAAAGTAATATTAGTTTGAAAAAAAAACATTGAAAAGTACCATAAATGAGTCTAAGAAATATTCAAGATAAAAAATATATTGAAATAGCCAGGTGATTGTAAAGTACATGAGAATGAAAAAAATATATATAAGTCAGAAATGGACTAGAAGCATATTGAGTTTGAAAATTTATATAGATGAGCTATAACAAATATAATAGACTTTGGAATTGATATTATCGAGCCAATAATGATATAATCGGAGATGAGATTAACTATTGAAATTAGTTGGTTGAAAAGAAACAAATACTTGGGAAAACAAAAAAAAATTAAAATTAAAATTAAGAGACAAAATATGACATGAAGAAAGGGTGTTGTAAATAATGGCATGAACTAAATACACTCTTAAGATGAAATATAGTATAAATAAAATATGATGTGAAAAGGAAACATGATATGAAAACGTTACAATAAATTCAATGAACATAAAAAAAAGTAAAAAATTGTATTGAGATGAGTTATGAAATAGTTGGTAAATTCATTAATAGCTATATATGTGATGACGATAAAATAATGTGTTTAATAATAATAAAAAAAAAGAGTTCTTATGTGGTTAGCAAGGAAGTATTAAATTGAAAAGGACCTAAATTGATGTGCTTATGAAAAGGTCAATATTGGTTTTTTTCATATGTTCATAAAAATAAAATAACCATGATAATGTAAATATTTATGATAATTTTCATGATCTTATGTGTTTTATAAGTATTTTCTTTTGAATGCTTTATTTCTCATAAAAGGGTTATCAAGTTAATTGGCTTTTCCTATCGGATAGGTCATGGTATTGTCTAAACAAGTTTATGCATGTAGTTTATAAAGTCTTGTAACTGTACTATTGTGTATCATTATACTTGTGGATAAAGTTATTGGAATGTAAGCTTGATGGATCCTCTACTTTTCACGTACATGAAAAATTATAAGAATGGAAATCACATTAAATTTTTAGGACGTTATATTTTTTAAAATTGATTTTTTTTTCAATTTCATCCTTTAATATTGGGTTGGTTGGAGATTGAAATTCATAATTTTTGTTCACTTTTTTATGAGATTATCTTGATTTCGTATCATGGATCACGGGCTTGTCATGTTAACTTAGGTATTTTTTTATTGTTTTTTTTAATTATTTTCTTTCAGTTTCACACTTCAACCTTAGGTTATTTGAGGTTTTAGCTTCATAGTTATATTCAATTGTTTTTTCTACGGGACTATCCTGGTCTCATGACCAGATTGCAAATTTGATAGGCTGACTTGGGTCCTTTTTTTAACTTGATTTTTTTAATTTTTTTCTTCAACATTTGATTTATTAGGAATTGAGTTTCAATTTGTTTTTTTTTATGGGGTTATCATGTTATTATTATTTTTTTCCATTATCAACTAAGATCATAGAAACCTTTTAAAAATATTAGGAGGATAACTTTTTATAATATTGGAAAATATTTATTTTTTGAGTAGATCATTGTCAAATTTTTTTAGTCTGGTTTATTTACTTTCACTACCTATTTGTTTTTATAGTATTATTAGCTTAACTGAATTTATTGAATCAAGTCAAGTCAATAACTCAAGTTTAGGATTTTTCCTGCTTCTTTAAAAACGATACGTCACCTGAGCTTTCTATTTTTTACCTTGGAAAAAAATTGGTTCAGCCCACGCATACCACCAATCTAGTTAGTATTCACCTTAACCCTATTTGTCCAACTGAAAAATAAATAATAATAATTCCCAATCTGAAACCCACAACACCCCTAAATCTAGAAGCACTTAAGGTATCTAATATTCCAAGTTACAGAGACTAATGGTAAATATTCTTAATATGTTGCAATTAGTTGTTAATTAGGAAGAAAAGAATTGAGTTTTCCAAAACAAGCAATAAAAACTCCAGTCTTATTAACTATATTTCAACTTCATTGTTTTCTTACTCTTCTTCTAAATCACATTGCTATGTTAAGAGAGTTCTTAACATTCCATCAGGTTTTGGGCACCATGATCTTACCACAACATCACCTCCATGCAACTAGAGGACGAATCAAATCTCACCTTCATCACCTACTTAATAGGGCACAAGTTTATCCTCGACCAGCCACCAAAAAAGTAACATGAATGGATAGCACCATTGATGGCCTTAAGAGTATGATCCTTTTGTTTTTAATGTTTAAATCATCTATTGAGAATATAAAATTCTATATATCGTGTTGTTGATAGAATTATTCACTAATGATTTTGCTGGAGGTATTTGGATTTTATGGCGTGATGGATTGGTATGCTTCCTAGTTTACAACACCTATATATGCTACTCCCCTATTATTCCCCATACTATAATATAATAAGTACTAAACAAGCTTATAAAATTCAATACATGTTAAATTTTATAGGAACAAAAACATTAATTGTCTTGCTAGATACTAAAAAATCCAAGGCATAGGGACAAGTACAAGGACATGTTCTCTCAATAGAAAATACCTCTTTTCTAGGGGATTCAAATAATTAATAAAAAGTAATAATTAATCTATTAAAATAAATCTATTGTTGATTTTATCTTTTGATTATCTTATTTAACAATGTATCAAAGTTATGATAAAATTCAATTTTCATGAAGACTTAATATTTCTTTTTTACATGTGTATATATATATATATATATATATATATATATATAAACAAACTAGATATTTATTAATAAAGAATTCTCACATATGACACGAAAAATATATTTTTTCTTCTAGCCTAAGGCCCATAAATATGGGGTAAGGATGAAAGAAGTACAACCCTAGATATAGAGTTAGGATGGAAGGAGTACAAACTCGAACCCATCTAATTTCCATCCATAGAATTTAATGCATTTTCATATGAAAATCAAGTTCACCACACCTATATTCTGGGATAAATAGTGATATCAAGTATAAATTTAAGGTAGTTAGATGGAGAAAATAAAGACAAATATATGCTTGATTGAAAGGTAGAGATAAAAATATAAAAATAAATTTATTTTTAAGATAAATTTGAAGTAAACTTATATATTTTCAAAATAAAAGGTATATAGAGGACACGTTTTCAAATATAATATTTTTTATTTTTTATTCCTAAAATATCATTGTAAAAAAATTTCAATTCTTAAATTTTCCAACAAAGACATGTAAGTATAAAAATTGCTAAAGAAAATTAGCCTGAGCATCTTATAGTTTTCTCTAGTATATACTTTATCTCCACAGTCTCAAATATTATAGAAAATGTCTTGAACTTTATATGTTCATAACATTTTACATGACACAAAAAAAAATCAATAAAAAAGATCTAAGTATTTATAAGTTTGCTATTATTTTTCATGTAATGACTAAAAAACCCTAGTGTATAAAAATAACAAAAATTCTACATGTTATATGGACTAGGTAATTGAACTGGTAAAGTGTTTTGTTTTAGACTAAAAAACTTAAATTGAATGATTGAATCTTACTCAACAAAAGTTTCTTCAGAAAATTTCTCAACTACCGTAGTTTCAATACTATGTTGCAAGCTTAGTCCACTATAATATACATGTAATTTAGCTGGCCAAACATTACCACTATGAGGTTTCCATTCCAAGAGTCTAAAATGAAACTCTAAAGGCAAATCATATATGAAAACCTTAAGAACAAGTTTAGTAAGTACGCTTATTTTACAGCACTAGCTCACCTTTATTCAGCCACTAAAGTGGCTAATGTTTATATGGATCAAATCTATAAACTTCTTGGTCTACTAGCCAGCATAGTTAGTGCTAGAAGGTCAGTGTTTTTGAGCCAATTTTGAAAGAGTTTATTCGCCTATCAAGATGTAGAATTGTATTTTTCAACAGCTTATCATCCATAAATAGATGAACAAATCAAAGCAGTCAATAAGTATTAGGAGCAGTACTTAAAATGCATGATTGGTGAGTCTCTTAATTAATGGACAAAATGGTTACCCTTAGTCGAATGGTGGTACAACACCAATTATCACTCATTATCTAAGTCTACACCGTATGAAATATTATATGGTTATACACCACCAATTCATATACCATACTTCCCTAAAGACTCCAGTAATGAAGACATTGGTGCAGTATTGACAAAGAGGGAAGAGATGCTCTAGATCATTAAAAGTAGCCTTAAATTAACACAATACAGAATGACACAACTATCAAACAGGAAAATGAGTGATAGAGAGTTTGTTGTGGGTGATTGGGTTTATCTTAAACTACAACCTTATAGGCAAACTTTAGTTGCTAATAGGACATTCAATAAACTATCAGCTAAGTTCTATGGTCTGTATATAATCATTGAATGCATAGGTGTAATGGCATGCAAATTAGAACTATCAACTTCATCAACAATTCATCTAGTGTTTCATATGTTCACAATTGAAGAAGTGCAGGGGTAATAGAAGGGCGTATGAAGAATTACTTGACTTTCAAGTTGAGCCTGCACTTTAACCTTAATTGATCTTAAACAGACGTATAGTGAAACACAAGAATCATGATGCCACTCAAGTTTTGATCTTATGAAAGACCTTTCCACCTTCAGAGGCTACTTAGGAGTTTCTTGATGAGTTTCTTTTGCACTTTCCTCACTTTACCTTTAAGGATAAGGGTGTGCTGAAGGGGGAAGGATTGTCACATAATTTGTTGCACCAAGAGAACAACCAAGCATAGAAATGAAGAAGTGCAAATGGGAGACAAATCAATTGAATTAATGACTATTATATTTAAATCTTGTTAAACGCACCGTATAGATGTTAGAGGTTATTAGGTTAGGTGACATGAAACTCACCATTTCAATTACTATCTACGCACCGTTTTATTATTATTGATTATCTCTTTAGTTAGTTAAGGTTTCTGCCACGTGTTGGATATAAATGAACATTAGGGGAATTGTTTTAGCAGCTATTCTAGTTTTTTTTTGTCTCAAAATCATTTCATTTGTAACAAAATTCAAGAGGATAATGATTTAAGGAAAAAATGATGAATTAAATAATTTTTATTCCTTTCTCTCCTCCTATTTCTTCTTCTTCTTCTTCTTGCATTCTCTTATTTTATATTTTTGTTTTTCATCTACAATTGATTAATCATAGTGGTTAAAAGCTAATTATTAAATCTAAATCAGTGTAGCATTGTAAAGGTCTTGTTAGATTCTATTTAAGTTGGAACTTATTCCACCATACTTGCTACAAATAGCTTTAACTCCTTTTTTTTTCTCTTAGTTCGGTGATTCCTTTTTTTTTTCTTTCTTCATCAATTGGGTTATGAAAAAGTAGCAAATAAGGAAAAAAAAAATCTCTACATGTTCATTATATATTCTTAGGGCTCTCTTCTCTTTTTTTTTTCCTGGTCTATTTACAATAAATAATAATAATGAAGAGGAGTAGAGAAAGAAAGAAATTTATGATCATTTTTTTTCACACAAATAAATCTCTTATATCCATCTTAATTGACCTTTACTTCTTTATTTTTACATTATCTTCGGAGGTGTGTATATATATATATATATATATAAGGTTTGATGCAAACTTTGAAATAATAAGAGAAGAATAGATACTTTTTTAAAAGAAACAGTACCCTACCTGAAACTAGAAAAAAAATCAGGAAACAACACAAACTAAATATTAAAGGGATATAACCTGATAATAGCACAAGCTATGATACTAACTTATGCAGACACCTCCCGAGATACCCTAAAATCATATTTGAATGGTTTACAACTTGACCCAATAAGAACTTGCCTTGGAAAACCAAAGTCATACGCAATAATCACTCCCACCCTATATCTATAAAGAGATGCAAACAAGTAGTATAAAATCACAACGAAGTTGACCAATCATTCGAAGAGCTTGCAAGTTCAATAAAGAGCATAGTATAAGAAACACTCAACTACACAAAAGATATCAAGAATATTTATTTCTTTATTAAAAATATTCTAATAATCTACCCTAAAAAAGTCTCTATAAAAAAGTATTTATAGTAGAATGAATCCTAAGTCTAATAGGATATCCCTAATGGATATGGATAAACCTAATAAATAATAATAATTCAATGAAACCAAATTTAAATAAAGGCCCTTGTATTTCTAAAAGGCCTAATAATAACTAAAAGATAAATAAAACAATAGCCCAACTAATTTAAATAAGACTAAAGTCATTTTCATAATCTGCTGGTAGAATCAAAGCCCAACTTCAAATGCATTGTTCTCTCTTATATTAATGAATTATAATACATTCCATTTATCATTCAAAATATATGGATGTCTACTTTTCAATGCAACTAGAATCATATTAAAATTATTTTTGTAGCTCCAGTTGTGATCAAAACAATAGCGAAATGTCAAAATTGACAAATTTGAATCTTCTTATTTCAATTTTTTTTTATAATGTTTGAATGCCCACAAACAAGCTCTTCTTGAACATGAACTAAATTAATCAAGGCTTGTTCTTCACTATTTAATATCTTTTAGAAATCCACCTTGGCCCATATATCTTGAAGAATTCATTTGAAAGCCTCTTTGAACCTCTTAATCCTAAGTCTTGTTTACTATACCAACTAGATCTTCTAACAGATATCTTAGTGTCACTTGGATAACATCAAGAATACTATGTTACAGTCTTAAAAAAAAAACACCACCCTTCATGTTTTCTTTCCATGGAAATTAACTATCATCTTTTAACTATAAATGAACCTTTGTTTTACATCTCATATCTTCATTATCTATTAACCAAAGTCATGCAATACTTAGATAAAACCAGAAATGGTAGATTCATCTAGTAAAATAAACATGAAAACATCAACTTATAACATCATGAAAAAAGATAACGAGGGAAGTTATACTTGCTCTTCTTACACACCACTACAAGTCCATTCCAAACCTAGTGCTGCTTCCTTTTATTTTCCAACCAATGAACTTGGAGCCTCTCACAAACAACTTAATAGAATCTCAACCCTTGATGTTCAAGAAGAAATTATGACCATTAATTACAGCTAAGGAAGAAAGTTTGTCATGTTCTACGGTTGTCAAGGTGCTTATTCACACCATCTGGAAATTTTAGCAGTTAAGGTGTGAGTTTGTTGTTATTTTTTCTTGAATCTTAGGGCAAAAAAAGAGGATCTAAGCGGTTAGAATTGTATATGAACATTATAAACATTGATTTAAGCACTTAAGGTCTTGATTGATATAAAGATGAAGGTTTGAAGGGTTTGGAATAGTCTAGAAGAGTGTAGCTCATACATGTTCTTCATGAGATGTGATTGAGATGGGTCTTTATGGTATTTTTTTAATATTTTAGAGATAAAATAATGATTCTGATTGTTGGATCATGTTGAGGGGAATTATTATTGCATTTTAGGAAAAAAAAATTGGGTATTTTAGTGAGATAATAAGGGTCAAAATTAGGTTGAAATAGGATAACTCAGGCAACCTTTTTGGGTTGAAATGAAGAAGAAAATGAATAGTAATTGAACAATGTGTCATTTATGGTTTCTATTTTATAAATAAAAGACCTGTCATTTAAAGTACCTTCTTCAACTTAGTCCCTACTCTTTTAAGTGTTTCGATTAAGCCCTCAATTGAACCTATTTGTTTTTTAGAATTCCTTCAATTTCACACCTAGAATGTTTCAATTGGATCCTCTACTTTTCACAACTTCTTCACAATGATCCTTGATTTTAGGATTCCCTAATTTGGTCCTCAATTGGCCATGTAAACTTCTAATTCCTTTCAATAAAGCCTCTGATTGTAATTAGGCTCTTCAAAGTTCAATTGGGTCCATGATCTTTCAATTATCATAAATTGACCTAAATTAGGTCTTCAAACTTAATTTTCCTCCAATTAAGTCCTTGATTAAATCAATTAAACCCTTAATTAAATTAATTAAACCCATTAAAAGTTTAATTAAGCCCTGAAACTTAATTAATTCTTTTGATTTTGGTCAAATTAACTTTCAGGCTAAAATTTGCTTCAATTATATCCTTAATTAAGTCAAACAAACCCATTAGAAGTTTAATTAAATCCTTGAACTTAATTAATTCTTCTAATTTTGGTCAAATCAACTTTTGAACTTAATTTTTCTTTAACTACGTCCTTAATTTAGTCAATTAAGCCCATTAAAAGTTTAATTAAGCTCTTGAACTTAATTAATTCTTTTAATTTCGATCAAATTGACTTTCAAACTTAATTTTACTTCAATTAACTTATTCTTCAGCCTATCTCGTCAATAATATTCTAATCTGACTATCCTTCTAGTGTTTTGACTCGTTGCATATGAAAAACTAATCTATTTATATTCCAAAAATGTTTTTAAATTATAAATTTATGATTTTTTTTATTTTTTAAATAAAAAAACAAAATATAAGAGAAACTTGGAGGACCATAATTAGAATTAGTTCATGACAACTCCCAATAAATAACAAATGAACCTCGTCAATGCACACAAATGTGGTTCGAACCTTGTGTAAATTGAATCTTCCTGCCACGTGCATGAAACGCGACTGGTTCCCTAAATGGTGTGCTTTGACATTTGACCTCTTTCAAGATTGCCTGCCAAACATATCGACGGTCAACTTGTCTCATCTGTGTACCTGTCCTTCCTTTTAGCTGCAGCCATTCCGTACTGGCTAGCAGTTTGGCGCTTCACTATATAAATTCCGGTCTCTCATAACATGATTAAAAAAAGAAGAAAAGCAAACAAAGCTACTATAAAAAAAAAATACCACACCTTTCCTAGCTACTGCTATTTTGAAACAGCAAGATTTATATATTCAATAAACTACTGTCATGGCAGGTCTTGTTAGGGAGCCAGTGAAGGTGGTGATAATCAACACGGAGTACGTGCAGACAGATGCGAGTAGCTTCAA
>Ga0325411_1006948_pt1 | contig 12366 bp, 7 predicted proteins | sample PopdelMetagenome_13_FD_206181 | JGI IMG/M metagenome (GOLD analysis project Ga0325411, IMG submission 206181) | Populus deltoides microbial communities from Bellville, Georgia, United States - Xylem-PdIQD-R4 | ecosystem: Host-associated > Plants > Phyllosphere > Stem > Wood/Secondary xylem... | reverse complement strand
TAAAATTTTGTTTTAATTGGATATCGTTTGCTTTGGGTTTCAAATTCGGGTCTAATCAGGTTTGATTCATACAGCCTTTCTTGACCCGTGTTTCGATGCCTTCCCGAACTCCGATTGACCCAAAATAAGCTGTCACATCTTTTAGAAAAAGAATCCTAGCCAAATAGGAAGTCCACAAGTCAAAAGGAAGTAAATAACAAAATTCGTACAGGCTCTATTAACCCGTATTGCAATTCGTAATGCCTTACTGAACTCCAATTGATTTGAAATTTTAACCCAAGATAGAAAAATATGTCAGGAGACTCTATGTAAAATTTCAGCTTGATCTAACAATCTAATTGAGAATTATGACTGTTGCCGTAAAACTGGATACTTGCACATTTTACATAAAAATCTAAATTTGACCTTGCTTGGATCGTATCAACAAATATGACACATAAACTTAAGTGGATGCACCTAATTAAAAAAAAAACCTAATATATATAATTTTTCTAGTTGCACATGAATGAAATTTCCAACCTAAAAACACTAGGATCTTTGTTGCCACCTTTAGATATTAATTGTTTGTCTTTGTTAACTTTCCAAAAAGGTAGATATTAATTTTTGAGGTTACCCACTGTTTAGTTTCTTTGTTTGTTTAAGATAATTAATTATAGTTTTAGCGAATCCTTTTAAAACATGAGAACCCTTATTGCCTTACTTGTAGGATTAGAAAACTTGATGCGAACCTTTCAAACATGTTGTCAAGCAACTCACATGCAAAGACACCAATAATTATCTTAAACAAATAAAGAAAAGCCAAGCAAATCAGATTTGATAGGAGTGTGACACAAAGATAACTCGTATCTAGGCACCAGCACTATTAGAAACAAAAACCTCCACACGTTTGATTATGGCTTTATTTAAACTAGCTCTAGACTAAAGAAAGAAAACCCTAATGGACCTCTATTATGTGGACTTATATGAGGCTCATTTACAATCGACCCAAATAAGTAATAATAAACAAAGACTAACAAGAAAATAATAAAAATGCAAAATTAATATCCTAGATATTCTAGAATCAAATTTGCCATCCTTAATATGTCTCAAACAGATTAGGAAATCTGATTTGAATGTGGAATTAATTCTAAAGTCTTCTTTCTTTGTTGTGCTTGATCTCTTTATTTTGCTTGGACAATTAATGAAGAAAATCTCTCTTTATACTTGCCAATTTAGTTTCCTACCTTGACTAGAAGAATCATTAATCAATCCTTTCTAGCTTAGAAAATCAGATCTGGCAACCCTTTGATCCAGACGAATTGGGCTTTTTTTGGACTTAGATTAGATGACTTAGAGGCCATCCTTCATGCTCCCTAGGCGTCCCAATGATGCGAACCTTGTGATCATGCAACCCACTATCAAGATTGAGATATGATTCTGAAAGCTGAAATAGGTCTGATAGGAGTGTGAAACAATAAAAACCTGCCGCAAGGCACCAACACTAATGAAATGAAGTAGAATGACGTCAAGAAGCCAGTTATCTTTGATAAGTCAGATTCAGTTCGCTCAGAATTGAAGAATGCAAGAATCACTCTCACACGTTCAAACTGAAAAATTCAGAAGTAATATTCATCAATGCCTGCCAAAATTTTGGTTACAAGAGTTTAAATAGTTCTTAAAAATTAACCCTAATGGATCTACTCTTGTGGGATGAACTGACCCACATATAAAACTGACCTAAAAATCCTTAATTGAAAAGCCCATAACTTGATCCAAACAAGCCTTGGATACTAGCTCAAAACAAAGTTTTAATTAAGCCTAAACATGAAAGAAAATAATAAAAATAATTAATCTGTCATTAAAAAGCACTAGCGCTTCTTTCCTTGTGTAGCTAGGATGAATAAGGAATCCTTATAAGAAAAGAATTCTGAAAGATTAATGAATCGTTGCCATCCTTGAAAATTATGTTTCAGCTCACTCTTGGAAATTCTGAAAACAAGCTGTAACATCCTTTTAGAAAAATAATCCTTGCCAAATAGAAAGTTCACATGTTAAAAGAAAGTAAATAACAAAATTCATACAGCCTGTTCTGAACTATATCGCAAGTTTTTTCCGAACTCTGATTCACCTAAAAATTTACCCCAACATAGACGAATACCTATAAAATCTTTTGGTAAAGTTTCAACTCGATCCAATGGTTGGATTTAGAGTTATGCTCAATATCATAAAACTGGATGGTAGAAAAGTTTACGCCAAAATCAGAATCTGACCTTGCTCGGGTCCTATCAGAAGGCTGAACCATATCACCCAAGCTCCTCTAAGTCTATTTTTCTTTGTATGTTCTAAACAAGCTCATTCAATGAAGCTACTTTGCCTTAGCTCTTGTAATTGAGCCATTTGTACCTCCAATAGGTCTTTGGCATGATTAAGTTTGGTGTTGGGCTGATTCTCATCATCCCCTCTCTTTTTAAAAGGATTCGACCTTGAATCATCAAAAAAGTACTCCCCCATTATGATCACCTTTAGAGTAAAACAAATATCGTTCTCTGGCTATGCTATGCTATACTGGAGGGATTTATTAGTCTTTGGGTAATGGCACTAAGCTTAATACACTTAGGAAATCCTACAATTGAAAATGACCTTCACTGGAACAAAGCTCTATTCAATCCACTGATAGAGAATGACCTTAAAAGGAAAAAACTCGATTCAATGTCGTTCTCCTGTTATACTTTTTCCTTTTTATTATATAAAAATTAAGGATATAGCGCCTGAAAACCTCTCATAGCAGGAGTTAAGTCTAAATCAGACAGAGACTGATGGTCCAGGGTTGCGACACCTGAACTTTTATTAATAAGCTCAGTGTTTAACTCAGATCTTTGTGTGGCAGAACGCCAAATATGGTAGGTTGCCACACCTGAAATCTTATTGATAAGCTCAAGGAAAGCCAGGTTTTAACTCAGATCTTAAAGAAAAAATAAATCTATGTTATATAATATGAGGAAGAATGCTAATTTTTTGTGTTGCAGAATGCCAAATATTTGGCAGAATGGTTAGCGATTAAAAAATGTGGTTGATTCTTTTAACTCAGTTTTGTTTTGCTTTTTTTCTGATTTTTATTGCTTCTAGAGAGAGAGTGTGTGTGTGTGTGTGTGTAGATTGCGCTACTAAGTTGGTTCTATTAGGTGTTGGTTCAGTTTGACAAGAATTGCAAGAAGATGAGACGAGAGGTGTGAGCGTGTGAGGATATTAATAGTGTTTGAACTGACGTGATGATATTTTTTTACCACTAACCTATTTTTGCAAGTACTATATCATGTTAGATCAAAACAACACTCCACCCCGTCCCAAGTGAGAACTTAAGTTCCAAATGCAAGCCATGACGCAGATGATGGAGATGATGAATTTTGTGATGAGGAACATGTGTGATAGACTTGATAGGGTGGAGAGTCGTGGTAACGAGGCTGGTACAAGCACCCAAGACGTGAGGAAGGTTGAGGCTAAACCAAGAGCAAATAGTGGCAGTAGGAGCGAAAGGCCAAGGTGGGCTAATTATAAGGATTTTGAGGAGAACGTTGATGATATTGGTTATGGTGGTCTTGAGGATGAGGCCATAGGCCATCGAGAAGGTTTTCAGTAACCTAGAAACTGAAGGGATTGTAGGAATAGAACTAGGGGTCACTTCGGCCGAAGGGGAAATTTGCATAGTGTTGGAGGACATGATGATAGCTATTCGGAGGAAAAAAGATGGAAGATGATATACATTCAATGAGGCAACAGATTGGTGGGGTCGATTGAAGGAGATTCACTATGAGTAAAGAGTAGAAACTGAGGTTTCAAGTTTCAAATGTTTATACTCATAATGCTTTTATGATGTTAGACAAAAAGCACTAGGCAGAATGACTTGCAAAGGTTTATAAAGAAACAAATAAAGAACGTGAAGAATGAAAAGCTTCAGTTCAGTGCCAAAGGCATAAAAAACAAAAGAGAGCAGTAGTGGTTATCATTCAAATATATACATGCAAGTGGATGGCAAGACATGTTTATTTGAAATTATTATCGGCTACTACATTTATACAATGTTGTTACAGGCAATTGCGTGCAAGAAAAGAACTCTAATGGCTGAAACAAAAGGCTAAGGAATTGTCTATCAAACCTATTTGTGATTTGAGTATGAATTATCTTACAGAGAGAGGGAATGATATAATCCGGGCAATGAAAACAGAATTAAATTAGGATTCTAATGTAAAATGTACAACTGTTCAGTTTCACAGCAATAGTTATAATTCTCAATCTGATGATTAGATCGGGCTGAAATTTTATGTGAAGTCTCCTGACATGTTTTCAAAACTTGGGTTATAATATCAGGTCAATCGGAGTTCGGTAAGGCATTGCAATACTGGTCAACAAAGGCTATATAAATTTTGTTATTTACTTCCTTTTTTACTTGTGACTTCCTATTTGGCTAGGATGCTTTTTCTACAAGGATGTAGCAACTTGTTTTGGAAATCTCCTAGTTCTACAAGGATAGCTTGTTTTGGGAATCTCCTAGTTCTACAAAGATCTTTAATGGGCTGCAATATAGTTTGCAAGTGTGGTAAAGATTCATAAATGTTTCAAAATCCTTTTCTTACAAGGATTCCTTATTCCTCCTAGCTACAACAAGAAAAGAAGACTTCAGAATTAATTCTACCATCAGATCAGATTTCCTGGTTTATTTGGAACTTCTTAAGGGTGACAAATCTGATTCTAGCATTTTTAAAATAGTAATTTTTGGATTTTTATTATTTTCTTTTTATCTTTGGGTTATTATTACTTATTTGGGTCAATTGTAAGTGGACCTCATATAAGTCCACCTAAGGGGGGGTCCATTAGGGTTTATTTTAATTTGGAGTCAATATAAACAAGGGCATAATCAGACATGTAAGGTTACGCATTTCAGATTAATAAAACTTTTTGTTTGCCACACTTGTTGTGTGTTGGTGGGATAATCTCTCTTTCTTGATTCTCTAAAGAACTGAAAACGACTTATGGAAGAACAACTGGTTTCATGGCGTCATCCTTATACTTCTCATTCCCAAATCAATATTCGTTGGGTGGGGGTTTTCGTTTCTAATAATGCTAATGCCTAGGTACAAGTTATCATTGCATAGTTAGGGAATTGTTCATATTGCATTTGAAATTTCCCCCCAGCGAGTCCCTACTTTTCCTAAAGTCATCTTCTCACCCAAGCATTTTTGTAACTCTTTAGTATTTCCATAATATACCACCGAAGATTGACTTGCATTAGCATCCTTGTCTGAAGAAGGATGCTGGGAGAGCATTCACCATGGCTTTGAAACATCTCCTTAAGTTGAACCCTAAAGTTCTGTCTCGTTTTAGTTTTCACTATCCTTTATTTCACCTTGGCTATTTTTGTTTCTAATGAAGGGACTCACACCATTCTAAAGCTTTAATTTAGGGAAAGAAACATCTACGTTTGTAGCTGGAATATCCAAGAACACAACCTTTTTACCCAACTCTCTTTGTTGAATGCCTAGCTCTGCAATAACGTTAGACATGTCTCTCATACCCAAACTGTTTCCTTCCTCTGCTTATAGTCAAAGAACTCATTGAAGATTCCATGGAGGACACATAAAAAAATAGACACAAAGAGAGGAGCACAGGAACTGAAAAAATGTAACGTTGCCTAAAACAAGCTGAAACTTGGCAACACTTGTGTGGAAGCACACAAAAACATACCAAAACACATCCCAAAAGATGAAGAAATTGAAATGGAGGACAAAACTTGAAAGAAACTGAATAAAAAAACCCACATAAACTAAAAGAAAACAAACGTAAAAACATAATCAGATATTCCAAACCTGATCACTTAGAAGGGAAGGAGAGAGGAGAGAGCATTTTTTATGTTTCCTAAGCTGGCTCTCTGAGTTGATACATATTAATGTATGTAAGGTATTCATATTCATTCAAATATTTATCGAAACAATAAAACAATAAATTCTGAAATTTATCAATAAGTTTAGACAATTTGAAAAGACAAGATGCGATGCACCTATTTGGAGTATGTATATGTGCACCCACTCCATGTCGTTGTCCAGTCCCCACAACCTCCCCTCTACCACCAAGGATTCAGTTTTTATCAATAATACAACCGTCATTACAATTTTATTTAATTCTCATTCGACTATTATTCTCAACTCAATTACAAGGAATTTCTTAAAATCTCATACTCTTACCCATTTTCATGTTTATATTCATTCTTGTGATTTTGTTGTTAAAACCATCACTCAACAACAAATTATATTATCCTTTTTTAGCATTATTAATAACTAAAGATTAAAAATTATCTAATTCTAATTTATTTAGCTTAACCAACCCATAATATTATCTAGTGTTTTAATCATAACTAAAGTTATACAAACTCAATTTTGAGCGTGATTTATTTCTATGAAAGTCTAAAATATAGAAATATAACTTTCATGAAAAAATCAACTCTAAATTATATTATCCTTTTTTAGCATTATTAATACAGGAAAACAATGAACCCTTCAATTAGTTTTTCACTTTCTCCTCATGCAATTAAACATATGCAAAACAACCCTTAACAATTAATGTGCTCACATTATTATCACAACAATAATTTCACCTTGCTAGTTGGAATCTATGATTATTTTCATTAACTAATCAATTTATAAAAAATATATTTATAACCACCCTTAAATATGTTTGATTTTCCAAATTTCTTTCATTTCAATTTGTTCATAGTTCCACCTCATTCACATCCACACAACTAACAAGTTAGCCTTTTATTCATTCAACATACTCATATAACGGTGTTCCTTCTTATTCTTATAGAATAATTCTTCCCCTCATATAAAGAATACATAATTCATCTATAGCAATTTTAATAACAAGAACACATTTTACTACTATATCTTTCATCAAGTTTCTTAAATTTTGCCAAAACTAGCAATAAATTCAAAATACAATACGTCATTCACCTTAGCTTTTATTTTCGAATGCATCAGGCAGAATATAGATCTTGGCAGCTTGCACAATATATCTCAAACTCAGAATGATCCAACGGTTAAATCTTCCTAGATCAAAATAAAACCGAGCTAACTTGAAAATCGACGAGTTACTATTTAATATGAACAACACCTTGCTAGATGGTGTGTTTCCAAAATGAAGAAACCATCCAGACACATCACATATCCAAAATTCGACGTGATCCAACAGTAGAAGAGTGAGGATCGACTAGCGACCGAAACTGCCCTGCAAGGTGCGTTTCCTTTTGCTTTCTAGGATATTGTCGATGGTGATTTATGTCAAACGGAATGTGATATTTCAAATCCCTCCGGTCTGTTTGTAGAGGCTTGTGAGGAGAGCAATATATCCAAAAATAAGCATGTTCCAGAGCATACAACCTTCTTTGGGTTGACTCCTTCAAATTCTACACTTCTCTCTCTCTCTATCGAATTTTCTCTCATTTTTGTTTTTTTGGACTGGTTGGCCTCTTTGCTGTTTTAAAGGCAATTTTTTCATTAATTACAATTTTTTCCCTCATTTATGTCTTTATATTTTATTTTATTTTATTTTTTGCATAAACTATTGGTTTTTCAGCTTAAATTGCTAATCCTTATTGAACTCCAATTGAGATAAGATCTTGAACCAAGGTAGGACAACATATTAATAGACTGCATGTAAATTTTAATATTGATCCGACGATTGGATTAAGAGCTCTACTCTTTAACGTAAAATTATTCAGGTCATGACTTTTCATCAACAATCTAAATTTTCTTGTTCAATCTGCACATAAATCATATCAATTATCCCTCTAAACCTTTAGGGTTATTTTATTATTTTGGAATATATTCATTTTAAATTTTCCACCTTTATTTATTTATCATGCTTATTACCATTTTAAAGTAACGTCGCTGATTTTTAGTCAATGCAATCAGTCCTGCCTTTACATTGCACTATCCTTTCTTATAATTTATTCTTTATTACATCATTTATTCCCTAGAAAATTTTATCATTTTACTCATTATTTTATCCATCAAAACACGTTACTAGTTTCTCTATCATTATGAATTCTAAACTAAAATTCATTTTATGAAGGTCATCCCCTCGATTATACATCTCAATTATTTTTATTATCATCATTTATCAATTATAATATACCCATCACTCATCAAGATCTTACCACTTTCAGCTTTATATTTACACGGGAGTTTACACATCCGCATATTTAAATTATAAATTTTCGGGGTTTCACAGGGCAGGTTCATTGTGTCACATTCCTATCAGACACTTATTTAGGCTTTCCAGGATTAGATCTCAATCTTAATTGTGGGTTGCGTGACCACGTGATCATGAGGTTCGTATCAGTTGGTATTAGAGCTAGGCTCCGAAACAAGGTCATATCCTTCTGTTATTTTTGTTTTTTAGTGTTTCTTTAAGTTTTTCAGTGTTTGCATCATTCATCTTATTGTTTTTTATGTCTAAGCAAAACAATAAAGTGTTACATTTCATCTTGTTACAGTCCAATATGATCCAACCAAGGTCAAATTCGGATTTTGGCGAAACATTTTCTTCCATGCAGTTTTATGGTAATGATCATAACTCCAAATCCAACCATTGGATCCAACTGAAACTTTACCAAAAGATTCCAGAGGTATGTTTCTATGTTGGAGTAAATGTTTAGGTGAATTGAAGGTCGGGAAGGACTTGCAATATAGATCAGAACAGGCTACATGAATTTTGTTATTTACTTCCTTTTAACATGTGAACTTCCTATTTGGCAAGGATCCTCTTCCTATAAGGATATGACAGCTTGTTTTGGAAATATTCTAATTCTACAAGGATCTTTAATGGGCTGCAATATAGTTTCCAAGTGTGGAAATGATTCATTAATGTTTCTGAATCCTTTTCTTACAAGGATTCCTTATTCATCCTATCTACACTAAGAAACAAAGGCTGCTGGTATTTGGGACATTTTGGTTTCTAGGAAGGAAACTAAATTGGAAGGTCTAAAGAGGGAGATTTTCTTCAAGCACAACAAGGTAAGAAGACTTCAGAATTAATTCTACATTCAGATCAGATTTTCTATTCTATTTAGGACTTCTTAGGGGTGGTAAATCTGATTGTAGCATATATAGGATATTCAATTTGGAATTTCATTATTTTTATTATTTTCTTCTTAGTTTTTAGTTTATTATTACTTATTTGGATCAATTGTAAGGGGGCATATATAAGATATATAAGGGGGGGTCCATTAGGGTTTATTTCAGTCTGGAGTAACTATAAATAAAGTCATAACCAGACGTGTGGGGGCTATGAATTTTTCAAATTAATAAACATCTTGTGCCACAACTTTGTGTGTGAGTGGAATGACGCCACGAAGCCAGTTAATCTTCGATAAGTCAAATTCAGTTTGTTCAAGAACTAAAGAATACAAGAATCACTCTTAAACGTTAAAACTAAAAAATTCAGAAGTAAATATTATCAAAGCTACTGAAATTTTGGCTTACATGAGTTTAAATAGTTCTTGAAAAATTAACCCTAATGGACCCCTTATGTGGACTTAAATGAGGTCCACTCAAAACTGACCCAAAACCCTAAACTGAAAAGCCCATAACTTAATCCGAACAAGCCTTGGATCTTAACTGAAAACAAAGTATTAATTAAACCCAAACAAGCCTTGGGCTGTAGCTAACAAAATAAAATAAAGCCCCTAATATTAAATCAAGTTCTGCCATGAGAAGAAGAGAAGGAAGTAAAATATTACAGAACTAATTCAAGGCTTATTTATAGCCTTCCATGCAGCCCTTTAATCTTAGAAACAAAAGGAAAAGGTAGCCACCCATGTTGTTTCCAAGTTGTAGCAGGATTCTTTTGTTTCCTTTGCTGAACTGACCCACATACAAAACTAATCCAAAAACCTTAAACTGAAAAGCCCATAACCTGATTCAATCAAGCCTTGGATCCTAACTCAAAATAAAGTTTTAATCAAGCCCAAACCTGAAAGAAAATAATAAAAATAACTAATTTGTCATTAAATACCACCAACCCTTCTTTACTTATGTAGCTAGGATGAATAAGTAATCCTTATAAGAAAAGGATTCTTAAAAATTAATGAATCCTTGCCACTTGGAGATTATATTGCAGTTCATTAAAGATCCTTGTAAAACTAGGAAATTCCCAAAACAAGCTGCCACATCCTTGTAGGAAAAGAATCATTGCCAAATAGGAAGTCCAAAAGTCAAAAGGAAGTAAATAACAAAATTCGTACAGCCTTTGTGGACCCGTATTGCAATGCCTTACCGAAATCCGAGTGACTTGGGTTTTCTCTCACCATTTTCCTCACATGAATTTTCACTCTTCCCATCCTCACATTCCTTCTTTAATTTCATTTGATCATCATACACTTGTTTTGGAGAAAGAGGTACACCAGAAAAAAGAGAGAGAAAGAGGTATTGTCGGAGCTAGATCTACTATGTTCACCGTTGGATCGTCCTCATTTCTGACTATGTTGTTCGTTCCAACCTGTTCTAAACATTGACTGGACGGATCTTCGTTCCAATCAACGAGATGGGAGATATTGGTCTCGCAATATTTCTTTTGTTCTGCATTTTCAAATATGGAAATATGAAGAAGTAGTGAAGTTGCAGAAGAGTGAATGAGTTCTCTCCTTGGGGCTTCTTATGGTTATAATGGACATGAATGTCTCAGGTTAGTATCTCAAACTTAGAATTGAATATAGCTTATTTGGAAGTTCATTTGCTTGCTGGTTCGAGGAGAGAGGGGATGACGTGCACCAGCTCAGACACACCAGCAAGGACCCATTACATGTTCCAAATGGTCCAATGACTCGGTCCAAGACAAAAGCATTGAAAGAGGCATTGAATGTTTCAACCAAGTTAGAATTAAAAGGTCCATTAGAGTATCAAGAGGAGACCCTAGTACATCATATTCATATGCAAGAGGGGTCCAATACAACCTTATTTGGGCCATGAGATGAGAACAATAAAGGAAACAAAAGAATCCTACTACAACTTGGAAACAACATGGGTGGATACCTTTTCCTTTTGTTTCTAGGATTAAAGGGTTGCATGGAAGGCTATAAATAAGCCTTGAATTAGTTCTGTAATATTGTGAGCTACAGCCCAAGTGATACGATCCAGGAAAGGTCAAATTCGGATTTTGACGTAAAATATGCAACTTTCCAAGTTTACGACAACAGTCATTTCTCAATCCGACCGTTGGATCTAGCTGAAATTTCACGTGATGTCTCCTGACATGTCGTACTACCTTGGATTAAAATTACAGGACAATTGGTGTTCGGGAAGGTATCTCAATACAGGTGAACAGAGGCTGTATGAATTTTGTTATTTACTTCCTATTTAGCTAGGATTCTTTTCCTAAAAAGATATGGCAGCTTGTTTTGGAAATCTACTAATTCTACAAAGATGTTTAATGGGCTGCAACATAGTTTTCAAGTGTGGCAGGGATTCATAATTATTTCAGAATCATTTTCTTATAAGGATTCCCTATTCATCCTAGCTACAAAAAGGAAAGAAGACTTCAAAATAAATTCTTCCTTCATATCAGATTTTCTAGTCTATTTGGGACTTCTTAATGGTAACAAATCTGATTTTAGCATTCTTAGGATGGTAATTTTTAGATTTTTATTATTTTCTTCTTAGTCTTTGGGTTATTATTACTTGTTTGGGTTAATTGTAAGTGGGCTTAATATAAGTCCACCTAAGGGGGGTCTATTAGGGTTTATTTAAGTCTAGAGTTAGTATAAATAAAGGCATAACGAGACATGTAAGTTAGACAATTCAGATTAATAAAACTTCTTATTTGCCGCACTTTTTGTGTGTGTGGGTGTGTGTTGGTGAGATTATCTCCCTTCCATGGTTCTCTAAAGGACTGAAAATGACTTATCGAAGAACTATATTCGTGGCGTCATCCTTATATTTCTTATTCATGAATCAAAATTCATTGGGTGGGGGTCTCCATTTTCAATAGTGCTAGTGCCTAGGTAGAAGTAATCTTTGTGTCACACTCCTATCAAACCTGATTTACTTGGCTTTCTGGGAATTGTTGTCTTTGAGTGTGGGTTGTGTGACCACGTGATCACAAGGTTGGCGTCAATTGTTATTTCATTTGAGAATGGTTCTGTGAGTGGGGAGAATACCCCCTTGGCATCTAAAGTGGGTAATTGTAATGAGAATGGTTGTTCAACATCTGGTATACATATGTCTGATTGTAAGATGATTGATCATGCGGCATCAGATGTGCACAATGCTGCTTGTCATGAAGATGAAAATCCTTCCTCTCCTCTTGTCTTGAAGAGTTTACGAGAAGACATGAATCAAG
>Ga0325411_1006946_pt1 | contig 12368 bp, 10 predicted proteins | sample PopdelMetagenome_13_FD_206181 | JGI IMG/M metagenome (GOLD analysis project Ga0325411, IMG submission 206181) | Populus deltoides microbial communities from Bellville, Georgia, United States - Xylem-PdIQD-R4 | ecosystem: Host-associated > Plants > Phyllosphere > Stem > Wood/Secondary xylem... | reverse complement strand
ATTTTTCTATCTTTTGCTTACAGAAATTAGAAAGAATGAAATAAATCAGATGGATACAGGAATGAGTGTTACAATCGGTATCAAATGCCAGCTAAAGGATCATATTATTCTGTTAGACACATACACTCTTTACACCGTGGATATCTGTAAACACTCCTTGCCTTGGGCCTTTCAAAGACATGTTTAGTTTGTCTAACTGCCTTCCTAACTCTCTGCTCGAATATCTTCCATTCTATGGTGTTGTTCTTCATGAAAATGTCAGCAAGTCTCCGCTTGTTTGGCCGTATTGTTGGCATCTTCCCTCCACCATAGTAGATTCGAAAACCAGAAACCAAAGATGACAACTGACTTCCGGAGTCTGTCATGGCAAATGCATCAGAAGCAGTGCAGGCTATGAAGTCCAATGCTGCAAGCTACACAAGAACTAAGCTCATCATTCATCAAGACTAACAAGCAAGCTAGGGAAAACAGTTCGAATGACGGAAAAATATAAAATAAAAACAATATTTGACAACGACAGCAGGGTTCATGTATCATCATTTATTGATGCAGCATAATTATTGGAGAATCTAGGAATGGGGAAGCTCCACTCTATAAAAAACAATTGCTGGCAAACTGGAAGGAAAAAAGAGGCTGCAATAGGGTAATAGAAAACAAAAAAGCCAATCCTTTCGTCACCAAGCTTCTCAAAGCAACCAATATCTGAAACAAAATCTCCATAATTTTCTATGAATTTTTCAAGTGATCTGAAGACTGCATGGTTCTGGGCTTAATTTAAACTCCCTGTCAACAACAAAAAATTCCCCAAGTTCTAAAATTACACTGCAAGCTAGCTCAAAACTGAAAAAACAAAGCATTCCTTAGTCATAGACCCACAAAAAACACACCCGGATTGGAATGCTTTGAAAAAAGTCTTGAGACCTACTCTTTGAGGAATGAAACGTGTTGCTCTCAAAGCCCAATTCCACACAATAACAGCTGCATTAAGATGTTCAGTATTGAGATACAAGTTCAGGTTGGGGATGATGCAAGCAACAATGAAAGGATCATCCAAAGTACTGGTAGTAGTCCCATGTCCACTTCAATCATAGAGATACCGTATATTAAGAAAGCACAAGCATGCGAGGATTCAGACTTCTTCCTATATACACTCCATATCTCCACCTAATAAACTATATCAAATTAAGCAGATAATAACCACGAAATTACACTTGAAAAAAGTGGTGACAAATTAATGCCACTTTATTACCTGAGATGAAAAATTCATGAAGGGTTTGAGTTCAGTAGCTGAAAGCAGTTTCTCTTTAGTAACTAAATTAGGATACAAGCTGGTTAAAGCAGTTAACCGTGATCTCCCTCCATATATATTTGCACCCGCTATGAACATATGTGTCTTCCGACGGAAGCCTAGAGCCGCGAGCATAAGTACTGCTTCCTCAGGTGTTAAGGGACATAAGCCTTCTGACCTGAGCAATGCAGGAGAACGTAGCCTGCAAAATATCAGACAACATGCCCAGGAGATAAGCCAAATTAAGCAATTGTAGCACATATGCTATCCCTTTAATAATATAAAAAAATCAAATAGACAGCCCTCTTCTATAAATATTTAAGGACAAAGTATCTCTCAATGAAGTTATCCTCCGAACAGGAAAATGATGGAGTAAATTATAATTTAATCTGTGTTTTTTATGATTTTGTTAGTTAGTCCCTCTGTTTTTTGAAAAGCATAAAGTTTTCCCTTGACCAAAGTTGACTGTTATTTGTTTTCTGAAATTTCTAAACTACCCTTTTAAACGCATTTCTTATTTTGTCTGTAATAGGCAAGATTGAAAATTTTGATTAGAAATGAAGACATTTTAGGCAAAAAACCAATTTAGCTGTGATAAAAAACCAACACAAGGACCAAGTTACAATAAAATATGAAAGCTTAAGGACTTAACAAAGGGATAAACTAATTATTTCATTAAAAACACACAGGTCATATAATAATTTTCTCAAAATGATGACCAGGTTTAGACCTTCAAAATTGCAGATGCATGGCATCATATGAGGAAGATGGACGGCAGGTCTTCTATGAATATAAGAGTGTGATGTTTTCTTATTAAGAGTACAAATATAAAAGACGAAAAAATTGGAAGATAGGAAAACAAAAAACCTAGGGTTCTCAACTATTACCTTGAACAAGATATGTTTAACTTACAGCACGTTGCAATGCATGCCAACATACAAGATAAATGAACATGTATATCAGGAAAAAGAAGCAAAACTGCATACTCAGTTGTCTTCTTAAGATGTGTCAATGCAGGGAAATGAATCTCACGATATGCTTCCAACTCTTTCCTCTCCTCTTCTCCTCCACCATATTCACACAAAGAGTGTGCTAACATGTCAATTTCAAACCTCAGATGAATAGCTAGATATCTTGAAGCTTTGACAGCATGAGCCACTTTTCCTTTCAGATTTGGTTCTGCAAAAGGACCAGTAAGATAATGATCCAGTGACCCTGGATGGGTAGCATGTTTACGCAACCTTTGAAGGAGCAATGCGCCAGTTTCTTGTATCTTGGGAACAAATTGCAGTGCATGAAAATTACATCTGCATCGAAGTCTCTAGATGAAGTCCGACATTAGGATGAGCAAAGTAGGAAGGAAATGAAAGTAACGATGATAATCAGGCATATATTGCTTACAATCTACCATCATTTGTAGCGGATTAGAGTACCAAAGACCTGATATTTACCTGCAACTGAAAAGGTATTGGATCAAATGCCAAGCGATTCCCAAATCCAACAAAATGGACTACTCTATTTTTCAGTAATATAGGGAGAATGCTTTTCAAATAAAAACTTGGCTCTGATTCTTTGGGGACATCTACATCTGTCACCTGCATGGGATTTGCGATATCTCACTATTAACAACAAATTACTGAAGATGAGAACAAATCAGGCATGAACGCCCTCAGAATTATTTAGGATAGGAAACTGACAGTGCTACCAATTGCCTCCAAATCCAGCGACTGCAACTCCTTTGGCAGTTCCTTCACTATCCGAATATCAGGAGTAAGATAATTAATAAAATGCTCCTCCTGATAGATGTGGCTGAATTGACTATGAAACATAAAAATGACTGTTACTTTTCCATCTAAGTCACATGTAAGAATAAGAATGACTTGAATAAATCACTTTGATATGCAGTGATGAAGCATGGCGTTTATGGGAGCAGAAGTTAACTAACTCATCAGGGTACATACACAAGATTATTTCACCGAATCAAATTATTAAAAGATGCAACTCAATTGAAGCAAGCATTTTCCTTGAGGATATCAATTTCAAGCCGGACCATTAGGCAGCCAACAGCTATCACTGGCAATTATGTTTTGTCCAACAACCAATATGTATACTTTTTCTGAAGGAGAAATTTTGAGAAGAATATATTACCTCACATCTCTCCAGACGCTGCTGTACATAAATCTAGGAATAACAAGGGATGAATTCAGCAACCGTGCAATAACCACAGCATTGCAAACCTGTTTTTAAAATAGAAGCAAGTTTGAAGCAGTTCAAAATGATAAAGAATACAACGCATATCAGACCCTTCTGAAGCAAAGAGAGTTGCATACAAAACTACAGCACAGAAACAAGGGTTGGATTCAGCGACTGTGCAATAACCACAGCATTGCAAACCTGTTTTTACACTATACACAAGTTTGAAGCAGTTGAAAATGGTATAGAATACAATGCATATCACCCTTCAGAAGCAAAGACAGTTGCATACAAAACTATGAAACTTGATTGCAAAGGAGTAATCATGAAAGCTGCAACTGGTCAAAGCATTACTTACAGCTACTCTTTGCTGGTTCATCCCCCCATTTGCAGTGACCAAAATGTAACCATTATTTCCCTCTACGAAAGAGAAATACCTTGTCAGAACCAGTTTTGCACCACCATAACACACTATTTACTCAAATGTGAAACATCCAAGACATTTCCACATGAGACAGAAACACACGCCAATGCAGAGATCAAGTCAAATACCCAACTGCATACAAACACAAACACACACACAGAAAGTAAGTTACCACTAGGATTCCAATCACGATGATCAGCGCAAGGTCTCCAAGCAGAGGCAGGAACAAATGGCTCCTGCCACAAATCTTTTGGCTCATGTTTATTCTGTTCCCATGTTAAATATCGGGGAAAAAAAGATTAATACAGAACTCAAAACAGGAAAAAAAAAAAAACACAGCTACAAAAGATTGGATCCAAAAAACTCACCACACCAAAACAAATTATATATTTGGATAACAAGATAAAAATTCGCCAATTCAAATACCTTAGCAAGGGAATGGGCAGCCAAAGCTAACATCCTATCATAAGTATCCTTTCGTGGCATTTTTCCTTTGCCGCCAATCTTTTTCAATCCATCCTGCATTCAAAAATTAAACAAACAATAATGGGATTTAAAAAAAAAATGCTCAAATTCTCCATAAACAAGCAACGATGGGATTTAAAAAAAATGCTTAAATTCTCCAAATCAATCACGTATTACACAAACTTTACATATCTTTCCTAAATTAACAAAAATGAAATACAGCAATTAAACACCTTTTAACTTTTCCAAATTAATATAAAGAATCAAAATATGAACTTTTTAAGCTCAAATCTTCCTACTTAACGAAAAATTACCAAACCATAGCATCCATAAAGTCACTCCATTTCCTTCTCCAAGTTCACAAAATATTACTACAGCTAATTTTTTTTTTTTTAAATGTACCTTGATTGAAACTGAAATTGAAGGAGAATTTAGAACAGACATGTCTTTGTTGCCACTGGTTTCATCATCAAGTTGAAGACTTAAAAGCATGAAGCCGTTAAAAATAAAAAACAAACCCACCAAACAAACCAAACCCAGAATTCCTTTGAATTGCTTCTTTCGATACCAAACAACCTTCCCTCTCTCTCCTTTTCTCTTCCATTTCTTTTGCCCGAGTCGAGGAGAATGAGTCGATAATGAGTGTGGATTGGAGAGGTCAGCTGATGGGGACATGCTAAAAAGGTTGACAACAGAAAAATTTACTCCTAAATTTATTTTAACATCGAGGCACCACAAATGAGGTGGCCTTTAATTAAGGAGTGTAAATCGAGCTGGATGATTGCTATAATTTTAGTTACTACAACTATTTTTTGCTATAAACAGCATTGGCTAGAGACAGAGAACATGTAGGATCCTGAGATGGTAATCCTATTTGTAGCCTCTTCTTGATGAAAATTTTGCATGCGCCAACACAAACCTCTGAATCATTCCACCTTGTTTTTTTGAGTTTATGGTGAGCTGGAATACATATATCATTTCCTTTGTGCATTGCCAAGTTGAGAAACTAGCTTAACTGAGAAATGCTAGATTGAATTGCCTTTAGGACTCTATATTCTTGTTTTTTCTTTTGTTACAATGAAGTTCAATAATGCTGATCTTTTCAAAAGAGTCTTATATTCAACAAAATTCAAAGTGGATTAGAATGCATTTCTAGTTTGGAAATAGATTTACAGAAACTGTGAAATATTCTGGGATGAAAATGATGCAAATCGGTTTTTTTTATAGTGATAAATGGTAGATTTTCTTCGGACGAGCCTCTTGCAGTCTGAAAAATACCAGGCGAGTGACCAGAAAACGATTTTTATGGTCCCTAAGGAAATTGCAAAATACCAAAACTTCTTCACCTACTTCCATAAAAGAGTTCGAGAGGCAAGTGGAACAGCCTGTTCATTGTCGTTTTCAAGTTCATATTTTCTTTCATGATCCACATGCTCCTCCATGCTTCAAACGTGCAATGAAAGGAAGAACTCATTGCCTCAATGACTTTGTTTTTGTCTTTCCCCAGATTCCCAACCTTTTTGGTTTTTGGTTGGCAGTTTCTGGTGTGGAACAGCATATTCCAATTGATAGTTCAATCCTGTCTGCAGGTGAAAAATCTTTGCCAAAATGTAAACTTGCAAAGATCAAGTGAAAATTCTTTTATTAGGCCGCATTATATATTGAATGTTACAGCATAAGATGGAAAAAGATTTTGGAATACAGTATTTATTCATTTACAGCTAGTGATGAAGTTAAATGTATGCAACTGGAATACAGTATTAAATCATTTACAGCTAAAGATGAAGTCAAATGCATGCAACTCACAATGTTTCAGGCATAATTACATATCTATCTGATCTGATTTTATAGCTTTGTAGCCTTTTTCCTCTTTATCTGTGCGTGTTTTGGTCATCCATTGATCTTTGTATGGTTGTATGCAAAATCGGAAGCTTCACTTCCAAGTTCAAGATGGGCCAAGACGCTCAAAATGATGAATCTATTGCCTCATGATCGGGGGTTCTATATGCAAATCCTGACTCGTCACTGGATCGCCTCTTGACCACACTGGCCCTTTGCACTAGTCGTACTAATGCTTGCACAACTTCAGACATGGGAGGGCGAAACTCAGGTTCCGGCTATAAAGAAAACAAAAATCATAAGTTGCCCATTTTTAGTTAAGAGAGTGATAATAAAGAAAACTGCAGCCAAAATCAAACAACTCCAAGCAACCGTATACATGAGTGTTATGGCCCAAAATCATATCCAAAAGAAATGAACCAATGAAATTAAATGGGAATGTAGGCCATGACACGAATAGGCTCCATATGATGGAGCATATGATTTTAAGCTAAAAAGGTTTACCAGTTTGATAGCCATTCTGGAATTCTTAAAAATATCATGAAAGCTAAGGCTTGGTGCATATTTAGTCTTATTATCAGAAAAAAGAAACTTACCTGGACACAGAGGGCAATGATGTCAGCGAAACGTGAAAGAGACTTTGCAGGATACATGCCATTTAAGATAGGATCAACCATTTTTGCCAAGGCATCAATATCATGCAGTTGAGGAGTAGCCCATCTAACAAGTGACTGCTCTGATCTCACCCTCGAACTATGGAACCCCAAAAATTGGATAAGGGGTAAATTTAAACAAAGTTCAAGAATAGCCCCAAAAATAAATGCTTAAACAAGTCTATGAACAAAAGCACAATTGATCAGTAAACAAGAGAAATGTTACCTGTCCAGTGGCTTCCGACCAGTCAATAGCTCTAGCATTACCACCCCAAAGCTGTAGACATCGCTTTTTACAGTGTATATTCCTGACAGAGCAAATTCAGGAGCACTATAACCAAATGAGCCAACCATCTGTGTTGAAACCTGTCAACGTGAAACATACTATACTTGGTCAGTCCGAATGCAACAAAAGGTATGTTAACAAAAAGTTCTAGAAAGCATGAAGTTAACGAGAGTTTGCAGTGCCAGCACATAATATTATTCACTCCTTTTCCTTTACCTGTCTCTCTGTGTTTGGTGTCAGAGCAGCCAAACCACAGTCTGACAAGTGGGGATTAAGTTCTTCATCAAGTAAAATATTTGCCGACTTCAAGTTTCTATGTACAACAGAAGGCAAGCAGACTTCATGCAAGTACCTGAGTAAACAGGCTACAATTAAGAGAGGATGTAGGGCATGCTGTATGAGAGAGAAAGAGAGAACTCTAACACCACACACACACACACACACATATATATAACATACTCTAAAGCACGGGCAGTGCCAAGTGCTACTCTAACACGTGCATTCCAAGATAATGTCTTGCTGCCATCATCAGCAAAGTGCAGTATATCATGCACACTCCCATTTGCTATATATTCATAAACCAAGAGTCGCTGCCCATGCTCCACACAGTATCCTACTAGGGAAACAATGTTTGGGTGCCTCAAGTGTGACATATTTGAAACAGCTTCAAGAAAGTTGTCTTCCTCCTGTAATGACAATGCTGCATTGTCGATCTTCTTAACAGCCATCATCTATATCAACAGAACAGAAGTTGATTACTTAACTACTGCAACAAAGATTAGCAAAACCTGTAAAGAAAAGCAACCCAACTAGAACACCAAGGGAAGAACTCTCACAGTCATGATGGCTTTATTTTTAGCATACTTTAAATCAATTTTTAGCGTACTTTAAGTCAGAAGAATTTAATCAATGTATTAACCGGAATTTACTAGATAAAGGTGAGTCATCGTGCACAAAAATTACATGCTCATTGTGGCTAGCAATAGGACCTCTTCAAGTGCACATAACACTGGTAGCTCCATGGACTCGTACTAATACAAATATAGAAACCAGCATGACCATAAGAACATAGATATTACTTTATATCCAATGATTTAAGTTACCTTTCCATTAGGAAACTCTCCTCTGTAAACACGACCAAGAGAACCTTCACCAATTAGAAAATCTTGACTAAAGCTATTTGTTGCTGTTTGTAGAGAAGCAACACTATATGAAGTGGCAGTGATGGGCGACTTCATTCTTTTTATGGATCCAGAATTCCCTTGTAATCTCTCAACCACCAATTTCTCTGCAGGTGGGGGCTTCAGATCCGTAACAGCAGCCATGTTTTTCACCCTTGACTCTTGCGTATCTCTATCAACTGGAAAAACAAAGCAGAGCATAAACCTCAGTGGTTAGGATTATTATACAAGAGCTTCCAGCTTCAATCTATTAATTAAGGAACAAAATTTTGAAGCCTGTTGAATGAAGGAGGGGTTCAACATTATATTTTGCATTAATATGCAGACAGACCAACTAATCACAATCTTACTTAATTAGATTATGGTGTCTAAGGAAAATGAGCTTGACTAATGTCAGGATTAAAAACACTATTTTAACTGCCTCGTGCATACCAGTGTTGTAGATACTATGACCCCACATGAAACCAATTGCGCATTTATGTGGTCTCATATTCTGAAAATTCAAAAGGTTATCTCAGAAGAATAAAGATTCAAAGGACAGAAAACCTACTGTCATCTGTATCAGCAGGACGACTTCCCCGGGTAGCTAGAGGACCAATTTCCTTGCTTTTGTGCTTCTTAATGCAAAAGACAAGAGCAAGTAGTGCAATGAGAACCAGAACAAGAGAACCCAGGGCTACACCTACAATAGCTCCCACTGAAATTCCCTTATCTGACTGTGATGGTTGACCATCAGAAGAAGGGGTGACAGGCGCACCAGATCCTGGATGAGTACGGTTTCTGTGAGATTTACCAGGAGGTGGTGGGGTATATGGTGGCGGAGGTGGAGAAGGACCATTGTCAAAAGAATTTCCATCGTATCTGATTTAATTATTCAAAGAGCTTATTTAACATATTGCAGAAGTAGAACATGATAAATTTGGCATGGAAGAAACAAAGAACAAAGAAGCTTACATAAAGTTTGGGATTGAACTAAGCTCTTGAGGTATCCATCCACTAAAGTTATTGTTTGCAACATTTCTGTTGAAAATATAAGGTGCAATAAGAGCATAGTGGCAGATGACAGATTTAAAACCCCACCATTGCTAAAGGAACTTACAGAGTTGTCAGAGGCAAACCAGTAAGAACATTAAGAGAGCCAGTCAGTTGATTGTTCTGAACATTGCTGCAGTATATTAGAATATCACAAGCCTTTAATCAAACTTTCCAAGAGTTTGCAATCCTTTTCTTTTTTTCACTTTATGTTACTCGGTTAATTTTGAATGGAGTCAGCACTCTACTCACAGTGTAGAAAGATTGGACAACGAATTAAAAGAACTGGGAAGATCTCCACTAAAGCTGTTGAAAGAGAGATCCCTGCATGCACAAGCAATAGTAAACATCCAAGAGAGCTATTTATTGGAAAGTAGATGTGAGCATTATTGTGCTGGAAATGAAGAGAGTCAAAGAATAACATGGCAAATGCAGCCCCCATGGTGGGCAACTGGGATACAAGTCACATAAATGAAATATGTTTTCCTGTTCACTCTCTCTTTAATAAAATTTGTTTCTTCCCTCTTTCCTGATTGGTACTATCTTTCCACCATGTTAGACACCACAACACCATATTTTAGCTTTTTCCTGAAAAATGAATTCTACTTCAGCATATCCCTAATCTCCTCAACAGGTTACCTTTATTGAACTTATTGTGTTAATTCGCTCCTTCTTGTATTCTTTGAACAGTCAATTTTGTGAAGAAAAAAGTATCATAATGTGGCTTTTCCATCAACCATCATGATTCTTTGCATAGTACTATAAAAACTCAGTTGCACATGTATTTTAACAACGAAATTTCCAAGAACTAAAACTCAAATAACATCTGTTTTGAAGTAAGAAATCTCACATGGTTGCGAGGAGAGAAAGATTAAGGAAAACATCTCCAATTGATTGGGCGAGTGAATTGCGGCTTATGTTTCTGAAACCAAAGATGTTGAATCAGGGAATAATCCAAATTCTGCAATTACTTGACAAAATTTAAATGCATTCCAGATAAGCCACTCACAGATAACTAAGAGAAACCATGCTAGACATTGAATAAGGAATATTCCCACTCAAGTTGTTCTTGGCGAGATTTCTGCATTATGCAAGAATAGAATGAACACGTTACCAAACAATTCAAACAGATCGAAAACATCAGAAACAATTGACACGATGGAGCATTACAAGCTTGTAAGATTCGGTGGTAACTGATATGGGAATGAATCACGAAGGTGGTTGTCACTTAGATCTCTGGCAGGCACAAACAACCAATATCAGCGGCTCAAATAACCAATGAAAGCAACATAACTTCATCCACCCAAGAAATGAAATAAAGCATTAAATCTCTCACAATGTTCTCAATGACATGAGGTTTGCAAGCAAGTATCCCATTGTCCCGTCAAGTCCTAACCCAGAAATCTGACTGTCAACACCAGCAACACAAAACCATTCAACAAACAAACAAACTAAACCACTAAATCAATTAAATGCATAAATCTCAATGCACTTTCTCACATGGAAACAACAGCTGATCCTTCACAAGTGATCCCTTTCCATGACTCTGCACATGGATCCCCACCATTACTTTTCCAATTGGCTAGCTGTGAAGGACTATTCAGCGAAGTGTACATAACTTGTAGAGCTTGAACTGCAACAACAACAAATACTTTCAATCCTCAAAACCAATCAATTTCACCCCTCAAAAAATCCACCGACATAAACCCTTGGTTAGTCCACAGGGAAATGAAAGCAATCAAAATGAAATGAGACAGCAATTCAATCATTAGATTAGTCGGGAGAAAAAAGAACAATTCTACTTTCATAAGCTAAACACAAAAGGTAGAACATCATCTAGCACATTTTCTCGGAAACAAACAGAAAATAAAGAACTAGATTTTCAAAGAAAAAAAACAAAAGAATTATCATAGTAGCAGTTCATTTCTTGACTCTAGCTTCACTCCAACCAAAACAAACCCCAAAAGTCAATAACTTTAACCACGCCAATCACTATCAAACCAACCAAAAACAATCAAAAAACCAAACCCCATAAAAAAAAGACCCGAAAAAACAAGAAAAAATGCAAACTTTACCATCATTAGCATCAGTAGTACATTGAACAAGAACTGGGAAACCAAAGATCAAGACTTTAATCACAGACACAAATAAAAATAACTCAAAGTGCTTCAATGTCATTGTTTTTATTGACAAACAGTGGTGTTTCTCTTTTCTGGGGTGTTTTAGTTTAGTCTAGTTTAGAGGCGGTGGTGAGCGGTGACCAGCTTGATCAAGTGATGCAAAGCTCATGGTATTGTAGACTGTGGAGACAGAAGAAGCAAACAAGAAGAAGAGGAAGAAGCAGAGAGGAGGGTGTTAATGAGGTGGAGATCAGAGTCCGTAGTCAGAGACATTGTCATTAAAGAAAGGGAGAGCTAGAGAGAGAGAGAGAGAGAGAGAGATTCCAAGCTTGAGAGAGTAATTAAGAGAGAGAGGGGCTGTTGACGGTGTGACTCGTTGTAGTTTATGTTTTGTTCTGGGTGTCGGCGAGAAAGGGAAGAGCTGGAAACATATTATTATTTTAAATAATTGTTTTTTTAAAAAAAAAAACTAATTAGAATTTACTTGAACTTCGTAGGATCAGCTAAAGGGATTTAAAAATAAATTTGATCCAAATCATACTCCAAGTCATCTATTATAGAATTAACTAGTCAGACTAATATGAGTTGGAAAAAGAATTTCAACTCGAATTCCGAGTTGAGTTTAATTAATAAATGAAGGTTGAAAAGTGAAATAATTGATGTCAGACGTCCAAGATACTTTAAGGATTAGCAAGTATTAATCTTATTTATTGAATGACTAAATTTCCCAAATCCAACAATTAATATTCCTAATCAATAAATCAGCAGGAGGGGCCTGATTTGAGTGACAAACATATTTATTTCTCTCTTTTAATTTGAGATTAGAGGGAGGTTTAGGTTTTAATTTTAAATCCGAATAAATAATTATTAATATATTCTCAATCAAA
>Ga0325411_1006941_pt1 | contig 12377 bp, 5 predicted proteins | sample PopdelMetagenome_13_FD_206181 | JGI IMG/M metagenome (GOLD analysis project Ga0325411, IMG submission 206181) | Populus deltoides microbial communities from Bellville, Georgia, United States - Xylem-PdIQD-R4 | ecosystem: Host-associated > Plants > Phyllosphere > Stem > Wood/Secondary xylem... | reverse complement strand
TTGTACTATACAGATGAGTCAAGACCATTTATTTTACTTCAGTTCATATCTTCCTAAAATTTGTATGTGTCTCAGAAAACTAGTTCAATTTTTCATCTTGATATAGTAGACAATTGTTATGTATCAGACAAGGATGTTCGGAAATCCTTGATTTTATTTTCCTTTTCTTAAGTAATTATTTGGAGGAAGCTTCTTCTTCTTCTTCTTCTTTTTTTTTTTAAAAAAAAGAGGAAAAAAAGAAAGACATAGTTGTTTACTGTCTGCTAGCTAAGTAATCGCAATCCAACCATGGACAGTAGGAATTTATGCCTAAGAAATCTTAATATTTACAGCTGATGCTGCTTGTTGCAGCATGTACCATCTATTCTGACATATAAGATTCGTTAAACTTCACTGAAATTGTAGTCAAGAACCGGTTATCATCATGCTAGTTTCCAAGTCCCTAAAAGTACTTTACATACCGTGTTGTATATATGGCTATGCTGTTCAGTTCACTTCTTGCCGTCAATGCAAAGTAGTGTGCGCACACTATACATTGGAAAGTTAAACTGAATTACATTTTAGCATCCTTATTTCACAAATCAAGGGGCATAAAACCTAGAGCTGGCTCTGGCAAAGTGCCCCAATAACATAAATGTCTTTTGATTTGGAACTGCACATAATCTACTGATTTCAACTCCTGATTGCTGTAATTTTTCTTGGTTCCAGTGTCAGCTCCAAAAAGCTTCGTTGGTTGAAAATGATGCATTTGCATTTCTAAAGGCTGACAACCATGGCAATTTTATAACATATTCAGCTTTCTGTGAAGCACTCCGCCAGGTACTTTTACAAGCAGCTTGATAATAAACGTGCACTTTTAAGTGGAAAGATGAACTTACCATATTTTAATCTTATTCAGGTAAATTTAATTGGTCTTCCTTATGGACTCAGTTCCCAGGAGACAGAAGATTTGTGGATGCAAGCCGACATTAATGGAAATGGAGTTGTTGGGTATGAAGAATTTAGGGTATGGTACATCCCTGACCTATGGTACTAGCTGGTGCATTGCTGTGTGTTAAATTTACAATTCCAGGCATGCTTATGAATATTAAGAATACGTGGAATTCTGTTTCGCTTACCTTTGTATCCGTGTTAGATTGGTGTCTACCACTTCATGTGTTACATATCGCTCACGAAAATGCTTAATAATTGCAGAGGAGGATATGGAATTCAGAATGCTCAGAGCCAAGAGAGGAAAACTGCAGTGAGAGGACAGGGGACTGTGAACAGGGCTTAGAGGAAGAAGCCATTGGTTTCAATGTAAAGAAAGCAGTTCTATTCCCTCGAGAAGCTGAGAAAGGAAGGTGGCCAGAAAATTATTCCCTCTCAGATCATGCTCCACTCACCGTGGTGTTCACTCCAGTAAGAATCCAGGGATCCCAGCGTGACACGTTTCTAGATAAAACTGGCTCAGAAAAATAAAGGGGTAGATAAGAGAGTGAAGCGTGTAAATCAGAAATAACTGTCTATAGTGATCCATATCCCTGGGAATAACTAGTTCCCTTGGCCAAAATTTTCAGGCAAAGAGAGAACTATGTATATCCCAGATTGTCTTTGTTTTGTAATGTGAAACGCCAAATCAGAACCATTCCAAATGTAGATAAATCTGTTCATCAATTTTCTAAAGAACTGTGTTTTCCGTCATGTCATATCGTATCTGGATGCTACCTTTTTATGGGTTGCCTGAATGCTTCTGTTCAGTAACTGTTTCTTTCCTAAACAATTACCAAGGAAACCATTTATTCCTCTCTTGTTTTTTTTTTCTTTTTGACAAAGTATAGTTTTTGGTCCTCGTGAGATAAGATAGACAGCTTGACAGATATTTTTTTGTCTCATCCTTCCCACGAGACAATCTTATCTCTAGGCCATGCTCACCGATGGCATCCCAAGAGTCCAGATGCCCCCCGCCTCCTCAGTCTGGTCCGTTTATGGTCCTGACTTGGGCTCTGAGGATCGATTTGGTTTTAGATAAGGCTTGGACCTGGAAGATAATACCAAGATTGCTTGGTATATAAATAATCTTGCTGCTGAAGAACAGCTACCGCAGCTGCTGCTGCTAGTTATTGCAATTTGCATGGTTCTATTAGGCTAGCAATACAACAAAAGAAAATCCAGCCATCCATCCTCTTCTATCCTACTTTTACTACAGGTTATCACGACAACCAGCTAGGAGGCATTTTTATCAGGAGAACGTTCTAGAAGATGGTAGAATGAATGAAGACGGGAAGCAAGATTTTTTATTTTCGATAGGGTTACAGAAGATTGTGGAGTGGGGCCCCAGAAAACTTGGGAATCAAGCTGGAGCGGAGTTCAAGCCCCGGTGGAAAAGAGTGATCCTTTTCTCTCACTTTTTTCCATTCGAGGGGGTCCGAATGGTGGAGTCCCACCCCCTTCAACTTTCTTCTCAACGAAGTAGTTTCAAATGTCAATATGCCACATCAGCACACCCTCTTGTTTCTTTCTACTTTTAACAACTTCTCCTGGAAGGTTATTGACTCTTTGTTCACAATACAGAATCTATCCATCTTCCCCAGTATATTATAAACACACACACTCGCTCTCTCATCGAACCCAAGCACCCACCCCTCTTCAAGGAAAGAAAAAATTGTCACTCGTCGGTTGCTGAATCTGCTGGTCCTCCCTCCCTCCCTCTCAATCTCAAACCTCATCTCAACTCAGGCATGGCTTTCTTTCCTGTTTTAGGAAGAGGAATGAATAGCAAGATCCAATCAGGTGAGTCAGATCTTGCTCGTAATGCAACTTTTGAATGATCGTTTTAACCCCCTTAATCTCCCCCCCTCTCTCTAACTGTCATATTGTTCTCTTAGTTATGGAAAATCCAACAGACGGAATGCCATCCGCACCAGCAGTTGGATATAGGTTTCGTCCCACGGACGAAGAGTTGATTAGCAATTACTTGAAGCCAAAATTGCTCGGTGATGACTTGGAAGACTTACTCATCATCGCAGAGGTCAAAGTCTGTAAACATGAACCCTGGGATCTACCTGGTAACTATACACCTCTTTCCGTTTCTTCTTTTTTAATTTTTTTATTATTGTTTCTATCGCAATAGTGGATTAACGCAGTGATTATTATGTAGTTAAATCGGAAATTAAGTCCGATGATGCAGTTTGGTATTTCTTTTGCCCTCGAGATTTAAAGTACTCAAACAGCAGACGCTCTAACCGGAGAACGAAAGCCGGATTCTGGAAACCAACCGGCAAAACTATTAAAGTAAAGGCTAAGCGTAACAAGGAGGTGATTGGTACTAAGAAGACTTTGGTTTTCTATAGATCAGCTAGTCCTAAAGCCGAGAGGACTGCATGGATCATTCATGAATACGAAGTGTTCGTATCTGATTCAAAGCTCTCTAATCTGGTAAGTGCAAATTATTATTATTATTATTATTATTATTTTTTAATGTAATTTAGTGACGCTGTGTTTGAAGAGTAGTTTATTTTGTAATAGTAGAGGTCTTAGTCTTCTTGCAAAAACATTAGTTAATTGCTGATTTGAATTAATGTGTTACGATTTTCTTAAATGGAGAGGGAAAAATAACTTAGCTTAATTTATGGCTATTGTTTCTACGAAATTGGAAACCAGGATGTTAATTGGTTATTATCTCGAGGTGTAAGAAATAGTCATTTGTGCATAGGCAGTAATTCTGGCTTCATGAGTTGTGTTTTTTCAAATTTCGTTTGAATGCTAGGTTGCTTTTAGAAATTTGGTTTTGCTAGTGTATGCTCTCATGTGCAGATAATTCACTCAATGACTCGAGGTTTTCATTTTCAACATGTGCAGGGGGGATATGTTCTCTGTAAATTGAAGAAAAAACTAGATGAGAAAACCAGTAAAGGTGTACCAAAAAACCATTCTGCTTCTACCTCAGGTTTTGAAGCTGAACCAAGCTGCAGTATGGCTTCTGATTTTGAAAATCAAAATCGTAGTGAGTTGACAACGAATTCTGCTTGTGTCGAAAGTGAATCAAGCCACTGTCTGGCTTCTGATTTTGAAAATCCAAATTCAAACGAGCTGCCGACTAACTTAGCTCAGGAAGCGAGTGAGTCGAGCCACTTTTTGACTACTAATAACCAAAACCCAAATGAGCTGATGTCTAATTCGGCTTATTACGGAAGGGGGTTGCACCACTCCATGGCTACTAATTTTGGTAATCCAAACTCAAATGAGCTGATATCTAGTTCATCCTATGATGGAAGTGGTTTACTCTACTCTATGAATTCAAATTATGAAATTCAATACTCAAATGAGCTGAATTCTAATTCGGCTTATGATGGAAGTGGTCGTTTACTCCACTCCATGACTTCAAATTATGAAATTCAATACCCAAATAAGCTGATAGTTAATTCAGCTTATAATGGAAGTGAACAGAGCCACTATATGGCTTCTGATTCTGATTATGTGTCATACGATGAGAATTGTTGGTTTACGGCTTCTGATTTTGAAGGTCCATTATCACCTCTTCAACCTGAAGGTGAAACCGGTCCTTCCATGGAGATGCCTTTTCAGTTTACAAATTGCCTACTGGCTTCTGATTTTGAAAATCAAAATATAGACAAGGAAACAGATATATCAGCCCCCGATGAAGGTGAAAGGAGTTCTCCTACAGTAATGCCTTTGGATTTTTTGGAAAATGAAAATCCTTTGGGGAAGATTGATATGTCAACCCTTGAAGAAGGTGGTTTGTGTGGCTTGATGGCTTCACCAGAAAACAGTCCAGCAGTTGATTCGTTTCTGCAGTTTCCACAGGTTAGAATTTAGAAGTGCCATTTTTTTTTTAAATAATTACATAGAATTAACATGCCTTGCAGTTTTAAACCCAGTCATATGGAGTATAAATTGAAAACACACTGTTGATTCTTACATCAAAATGATACTTCCTGCAGCTAAGCCCTGAACAATTGGCTGAGCTGGAAGCATTCCTGGAGCTAGAGGACAGCCTTAACCCTCCGCCTCAGCCACCTGCATCTAAAAGCACCGAGGAAGTCCCTAATTATACGGGCATTGGTTCTGTGTCTTATTGAACACATCTGTTATTTCCTATATATCTGCCCTATTTGGGTATTTATATAAACACAATATTCAAACTGGGGTTACTATGTGGCTAACGTTGCCACTTTGTACCCCCAAATCTGCTTACCGATACAACTTATGCTGCTCTAGTTAGATTTCTTGCATGGTATCTGATCTGCACATTCACTTTCTGTATAGTGGATGCTACTGAGTTTGATCAGTCCATGCAGCTCCGGGCTGTTTAAAGCCCATGCCTTCTAAAGTTTGCGGCTATATCCAAACATTAAGAGGAAGATTTTATTACTAGTAGTAAAAGATGCTTGGTTTTGTCCAAGAATCCCGATGCATTTGCTGCTGTCCAGTTCTGGATTTGTTAAATAGAAAGTACTATGTAATTCCTATATGTAGTTGCTTGGGTTGTTTTAGCTACATGTTACTCAGTGTGTGAAGGGGGATTTGTAACAAGTGAAAACAGCTCGTATGAGCTTTGTATCTATATGTATCAGCTTTGTTTCAAAGATCAATGAGTACGTTCAATTGATATATTCCCGTTCTGATTTCCTATATTTTACAGACCTCGGCTTGCTGAGTGTGAGCATTGAGTGGTGCTGAAAGCATAGAAATATGCGAAGATCAATATTATGTGTTCATTCAGCGTTGAACAGATGTGTTCAGCGTTCTGGCCTGGAGAATGGCGATGGTACTGTCGTGGTTGAAAAGCTCATTTCGAATGTTATATGAATCCTGCATGGTTGCTGTCAACATCTTATGAGATAGAAAGTAAAAAGAAAAAAGAAAAGGTGAAGCTCTGTTGAAGAGAAACCTAAAAACCAAACTTGTAAAATTAAGTAAACTGGATACTAATTATACTGACGCCTGCCATTGAAGCTGATATCAAAGCTCCCCCAGACCAGACACCCCCGCATAGCATGTAGAACATTTAATACAATCATTGATTTCAAATAAATATAATTTTTTTTCACAAAATAACGCAGTTACAAAAACTCTCGACAAAATAACACAATTTGTGCTTATCTTGGTTCCCCAATGTGGCTTATAAAAAGGTCGTGACTGGGAAACACCACATTAAGAAAACGTCAAGTTTTTCCATTCATGATTTCTTTCATAAAAACACCATATTAAAAAGGGAGGTTGGAGTTTAAATCCAACATGTCGCGATTACGAATCATGACAGGGTAAGATGTTGTAATTAAGAATCGTGACATTTGAAACTATACCATTTTACCGATTTTTTTTTTTAGTTTAACGTGGGTGTCCGGGTCAGTTTGCGCGCACCTCGACTAATCCCACGGGCTCTGAAGTTAATGATCATGTAATCCTCCAGTGGCCATCATATGAGCAGTTACAGGGCTCGAACTTGAAACCACAGAGGGAGCAAACCTCTTGATCTCAAACTCTTACCACTGGGCCACCACCTAGATGGTTAGTTGCTATTTCATCAATGTTTTTAATTTATTTTGCTATTTTTTTTAAATCCTTAAAATTTGGTGATGTTTAGTATATTAGAGGATAAACTAGATCATTTTTCGTGTTTCGCTGCGGGTCAGATCATTTTTTTTATATTAAAAAAAATGCTCAAGTGTTGTTGATGTGTTTTTTAATAGGAAAAAAAAATTAAACTATATGAGAATTAATATAATATGACCTGGTCAAGTTGACAAGTTTGAAGACAACCCAGACAATTGATAAAAATATAGTTTCATTAAAAAAATCAACATGACATCTTTTTTTTTCAAATATTAAAGCAACAATATATTCGATTGACTTAGATGAACTAGGGTTAACCTGTCAAATTTGCTACTCAGATCATGTGATCATGATAACCCTATAGAAAGCAAATAAAATTATTTTTATTAAACTCAATTCTCAATCAACCTGATTTTGAATAATGAAATTAAAAAAAAATCAATTAAAAAAAAGAGCCAAGTCAACCCGAATTCACCTACCAAACTTAGATCATGATATTGAGATAACCTCATATAAAGCAAAAAAAAAAAATTTATGAAACTCAATTCCCAAATAACCCAATGTTAAAAGATGAAATTATAAAAATATCAATTAAAAAAGGATATTAAAAACTATATGAGTTAATTGACCAAACCCATGACCCGGGTCATGAGATTGAAATAATCTCATAGAACGCAATCTGAAAAAAATATGAAGCCTAATTTCAGATCAACTTGATATTGAAAGATGTAATTGAAAAAATAAATCAACTAAAACAATGATAAAAAAACCAGATTCAATCGTTTAACCCACGATCTAGGTCATAAGACTGTGATAATCCATAAAAAGCAAATGAAAAATTTATAAAGCTCAATTCGCAATCAACCCAATGTTGAAGGATTAAATTGAAAAATAAAAAAAAAATAAAAAAATAACCCGCGTCAACCTATAAAACCCAAGTTAGGAGATCAAAATAACTCCATAGAAAGAAAATAAAAGGAAATTATAAATTTCAATTCTCAAACACCCAATGTTAAAGTATGAAATTGAAAAAAAATATTCAATTAAAAAAAAGAGAAAAAAACCCGAGTTAACCTGTCTAACCCGTAAAACTCGCGACTCAAGTCATGATACCGTGATAAATCTACATAAAGTAAATCAAAACAAATTATGAAGTTCATAGAAATCCAATTTTGAAGGAAGAAATTGAAAACAATAGGTTTGAAATTAAAAGAAAAAAGGCCTAAAAAATGTTGAGGACCATAGTGAAAATGGCCTTGACATTTCACTATTCATTGCTATAGTGAAATGCCAAGGTCTTTTAGCATATTCTAAGTTTATTTTTCCCACACTATGTCGCAAGTCGAGTCAAGTTTTTTTAATGTAAAAAAAGATGCTCAGGTGATGATAACTTGAGTTAACCCGGGTTAATATGACAAATATGTGAGATATGAGATCAAAACAAATTATGAAGTTCATAGAAATCCAATTTTGAAGGAAGAAATTGAAAACAATAGGTTTGAAATTAAAAGAAAAAAGGCTTAAAAAATGTTGAGGACCATAGTGAAAATGGCCTTGACATTTCACTATTCATTGCTATAGTGAAATGCCAAGGTCTTTTAGCATATTCTAAGTTTATTTTTCCCACACTATGTCGCAAGTCGAGTCAAGTTTTTTTAATGTAAAAAAAGATGCTCAGGTGATGATAACTTGAGTTAACCCGAGTTAACATGACAATTATGTGAGATATGAGATCAGGATACCATATAGAATAGAAAATGCAAAAAAAAACACAAAAAAGAAACGTTAAAGAAAAAACCCGAGTCAATATGGGTTAACTCTACTAATCCATCACCCGTGATATGAGATCAAGATTAAAAATTTTATTTTTTTTAAAAAAAATAACCTAGAAAAAAGAATCAAAGTTAAAAAAAAAAACTTGAGTCACCTCAACTTTACTTGACTAACCCGCGACTTGAGATGACCCTATAAAAAGAAAACATATAAGAAAATAAAAAAGCTTAAGATCCAAAAACCTAAAGTCATAAGATGAAAATAATTTTTTTTTTGAAAAAAAGACATTGAAAAAAATAATCTAAAACAACCTAGATTAACTTGGCTAACCCGCAACCCGAGATGCCCTTATAAAATTAGAAAATGAGAAAAAAAATAATCAAAAGAACGAGGACCAAAATTGGATAAAAATAATAAATGAAATAAAATGTTGATGAAAAAAATTGAAAAACAAATTAAGAAAAGTATAAAAAAAAGCAACTGAAAGAATGAGGATCAAAATTAAATAAAAAAACTAAGTAAAATAAATGTGGAGGGATAAATTGAAAAAAAAAACTAAGAAAAGAATAAAAAAAGAGCAATTAAATGAATAAGGACCAAAATTGAATAAAAAAATAAAATAAACTGTTATAGGGAAAAATTAAAAAAATAAACAAATTAAGAAAATGATTAAAAATATATAAAAATAAGTGTCATATTTGATATAAAAATCAAATAAATCCAAATGAAAATGGATGAAATAAAAAAATAAATAAAAAAAGAATAAAAAAATAAAAACCAATCAAAAAATGATGATCACAATTGAAAAAAAAAGAGGACAAGTTTGAAATTTGACTCACTCAACATGGAAATCAAAAAAAAAAATGGCCACAATTGAGAGAGAAAAGAAGGGGGAAGAAAAAAACTCCAACCTCAAATTTGACTACATGTTCCATCCCATTAACTTTGTTGCCATTGGAAACTTCCGACAATGCAATTTTGGTCGTCGGAATACTTCCGACACATGTTACATATGAGTTGCTTGAAGGGCACAAACAACATCCATTCACTAGCGCATGCGTACAACCCTTTTTTTATTATTTTTATTAGTTAAAATACTGATTTGTCTATAATTCAAATAGATTATACAAAAAATGAGAAAAATACTGAAATATCTCTTGAGTCCTTTAATTTTCTTGACTCGAAGAACAATGTAGTATTTGTTTTTTTTTAAAAAAAAAAACAGAAATGATGCAAAAAGCCCTCTCATCTTTTATTTTTGTGTTAACATCTTAAAGGTATTTATGTAATTTAATTATGTGAAAAAGTTAATATATTGTTATATTCTCAATTAATTATATAATACCAAATGAATCCTCTCGAAAAGACTATCTTACTCCATAAAATAGTTATATGGTTATTTGTTTGTTGTAATAAAAGATATCATTGCATTGTTGCAATCTACGGTTAAATGTGTATTGTTTTTTTAAAAAAAACTATTATGGTTTATTTTTTTGGTAATTTTAGTTAATTAAATTTACAAAAGCAATCAAGAGTTCGTGTTTTTTTCTTTCATTTATTATACTACTTGGTAGATTAAAAGCAAAACAAAAACAAATATGAATATTGGAGAATATATTACATCAGAAGATATTGGTGATTGTTCTAGAATATTCTAGATGGTGATGGAGGCAGTGGAGCCAACAGAACTTGGATTGCAAGTTGTGCAATTCAAGTCTTCGTGTGTGTTTGGCTTTTCATCTTGTCGCACTCGACATCGAGGCGGCTCTCAAAATAATTCTAGATTATGGAAAAAGAACAAATATCTAGCATCTTGTTCTTTTAAGGGAAAATGTCTTATTTAAGGAGTCGCAACCTAGTATTATGGTCACTAGAAACCCTAACTGGTCAACAGAGATTCTATGGTTCGGGATTGGTTATGTAAAAGGGAAGATATTATCACCCCTTAAACATTCTGCCTAAGGCAAACTGCATTGTTGGTTTTGTTTTCAATTGCTAAACATTTATTCGCTTATGCTATGATGATTTGTTTATAATATTCCTGACTCTGGCGCTAGTGAATATTCGAGCTCGAATAATTCCAACTCCGGCGTCGGTAAAAATTCGTAGCTACAAAAAAAATTAGATCAATATTTTTATTCCCTACTCTAGCACCAGTGAATAAATAAATAAATAAAAATAAATTTATTTTTATACATGCACATATATATTTTTTTATTTTTCTAGCTAAATAAAATAAAAATACAACGAATAAAAATAATATAAATTTAAACCGGTATTTTTATTCCTGACTCTGACGTCAGTGAATAAACCAATAAATTTACATTATTTTTATTTATACATACACATTTTTTTATTTTTCTGTTTTTATTTAGTTTTTTGGACTGGGCTAGACCTAGCAAGCCCGGCCTGGTCACTGGCCCAAGCCCGTGACCCGGCTGGGCCAAGGATGCACACTCAATCTCTTCTGCGTGTGCACAATGCACTGTGCCGGTGTAATTAAAATTGCATGTGCACAGTGACTGTGTAATTAAAGATGGAAATAGAAGGAAAGATGCAAGCTTACCTGGTGCAGCTGCAGGGTGAAGACGAAGACGATGGTGACGACCGGTTAGCTCTAGTCGGCAGACGCTACTTCCTCTCCTCTGTTCCTTCTTCTACGTTGTTTTTTTTCTTTCTGTGTTGGATCCCTCTGCTCTGTCTCTTCTGCATGTCTTCTCCCTGCTTGTTCGTGCTCTCTGTTTTTCCTTGTTAGTTCCAAATCTTCTGCGTCTCAGTCTCCGTTTCGTTCTTCTCTGTGTGTTTCCTGTTGTTTTCGGTTTATACTTCTCCCCGTTTATTCCTTCCTTTTGTTTTCTCAACCCAGTCCCCTCTTTCTTCACGCGTTCGTACCTCACGAACGCCTCTGTTTCTTTGAGCAGAAACAGGGGCAAAAAATTTGCTCCCCTCAATATAATTTCCCTCCTTTGGTTCCCCCCTTCTTTACCGGTTCTCCTTCTCTGGTTTTTATAACCAGAGAATGCCATGCAGTCGCATGGATTTTAATGCAATAAAGGCATCCGTTTTTCTTCTTTATTCGGGTGAAGAAGATGAACAGTGTTAATGTTAATGGCCATTTGCGTTTTGATCCTTGACATTTTGAATATTTGCAGTCCAGTCCTTGGGTTTTAATTTCTTGCAAATTTGACCAGAATCAGCCCTATACCTTGATAGTTTTTCAATTGAGTCCCTGAATAAATTAATTCCAAGTTCAATTAAGTCTCAAAACTTATCAATTCTCCGATTCAACCATTGATTTGATTAATTAACTTAATTCCAAGCTCAATTAAGTATCAAATCTTATCAATTCTCTAATTAAACCCTTAATTGGATTAATTAAATTAATTCCAAGCTCAATTAAGTCTCAAATCTTATCAATTCTCCAATTAAACCCTTAATTGGATTAATTAAATTAATTCCAAGCTCAATTAAGTCTCAAAACTTATCAATTCTCCAATTAAGCCCTTAATTGGATTAATTAAATTAATTCAAAGCTCAATTAAGTCTCAAAACTTATCAATTCTCCAATTAAGCCCTTGATTTGATTAATTAAACTAGTCAAGAATTTAATTAAATCTTTAAACTTCCAATCATGTTGCCCTTAATCCAAATTTTAATTCATTCTTTATTTATTTTATTTTTACTTGTTTTTCATCAATTTTTTCAGTAAAAACAATAATTAAAATAAAAATAAAAGGGTAAAAAATTGCGTTATGACACATCTTATCGGAGGTTGTGGAAATGAATTGCTAATTTATTTTATTTGATTCTCGTTTGGTGAAAAAAAGTTTATACTTTAAATGTTTTTATTTTTTATTTATTTTTATAATGAATATTGCTCATGGTTGTAAAATCAAACTTGGCTGTAGAATTGGGTCAAAACTCGGGTCATAAATAACTCAATAACATGTATAAGAAGTAAAGAGGTTGCGGACCTGTTTTTAACTAGGTTAGCAAGGCAATTAAATTTTTTAATCAAAACAATTGAATTTTTTGTTTTTTTTACT
>Ga0325411_1006940_pt1 | contig 12378 bp, 5 predicted proteins | sample PopdelMetagenome_13_FD_206181 | JGI IMG/M metagenome (GOLD analysis project Ga0325411, IMG submission 206181) | Populus deltoides microbial communities from Bellville, Georgia, United States - Xylem-PdIQD-R4 | ecosystem: Host-associated > Plants > Phyllosphere > Stem > Wood/Secondary xylem... | reverse complement strand
TTTTATTTTTAAAAAAAACAAACACTAAAAAAATCTTTTTTAGTTTTTTTATATATATATATATATATATATATATATATATATATATATATATATATATATATATAAAAGCCCTTTAACATAAGTTTTAAGTGTTTTTGAATAACGGTTTTTTTATTATTATCGGGTCATCTAAGGAACAATTTGATATTTTAATAAATATAAAAAATAAAAAATAATTAGAGCGTGAGAGGTGTTTGAGCCATTCAGATGCCTTATGCGGCAATTCTTGTAGGTCAAAATCTCTTTTTCATTGTGTCATTAAAAATACCATAATGTTATCTTTTTTTTTTTGTAACACGTGTGGTTGGTGATGACATGTTTATCGACAATGACAATTTGTTTTCCCTCTCTTTTCTCTCTCATTCTTTTGAAATTGATGTTGACAATGTAAAATTTTATAGTTGTCCTCTAATCTATGGATATTGTCACTAAGGCTCTTATTATTTTAATTTATAATTTTACTTCTTAGCCCTTTTATAAAAAAAGTTATTTGTTTTTAATTTCATCATTCAATCCCAATTTGGAATATGTTATTTTTTTTCAATTTGATCCTCATTATTTTGATTTTTTTATTCCTTAAAAAATTATTTTTTTCAATTTCATCATTCAATTCCAATTTGGGATATGTTTTTTTTTCAATTTGATCCTCATTCTTTTAATTATTTTTTTATTTCTTTTATTGAATTGATTTTTCTTTTCAATTGTACTGTTCAATCAAAAAACTATTTTTAATTTTTATTTGATCCTCATTCTTTTGATTGTTTTAATTTTTTGGATCCTTTTGTTAAATTCTTTTTTCTTTTTAATTTCACCATTTAATCAAAAATATAAAATTTATTTTGTATTTCAATTTTGATCTTCATTCTTTTAATTGCTATTTTTTTATTTTGAATCTTTTTGTATAATAGATTTTGTTTTAATTTTATCATTTGATATTTGATTGATTAAGAATTGGACTTCATAATTTTTTCAAATAGAATGCTTTCGGTCTAATGACTCGGGTTACGAATTTGAAAAATTAACACAAGTTGACATTATTTTTTTCTTTCATCGTTCAACATTGATTTTTTTAATCAGATTTTTTATTTTTTGTTTTTTTCTATCGAATTATCCCGATCTCATAACTTAAATTGCAGGTTTGACAGGTTAACCCGAGTTAGCTCGGCTTTGATTACCAAAATTACATGTTTGTCATGCTAATTCTGGTAAATTTTTGTAGTTATTTTTTCATAGGATAGTAATCAACTCATTGTTCTTGATCAAAGCAAGCAGAGTATCAATATGGAAATGCTTTGTTGGAACAAAATATGATTTATTAAAAACTTTGAAACAAAATCAACTGTTTTTCTTTTATCTTGTTTATATACTTTGCAATGCGAATCCCGTCACCAGCCGCCCTCGTAGCTTGTTGGCTTGTGCCATGCACATGCCATGCATCGAGGGTTCAAGGGGTGGATGAAATGATGATGGAGGCCATTGATTGCTTAATTATATTGATAAATGGAGGTATTCTAAAATACCTTTTCTTTGCTTAATTATATTGAAGAATAATCAAATAATAATTTTAAAAATAATAAAAAATAAAATCATAAAAAAAGGCAATTCAAAATAAGTTTTTTTTATTCTGCTTCTATTTTTTAAAAAAAAAGTTATAAGCAGATAAATTAAAATGGTATTTGAGAATATAATAATAGTTTTTTTTTTAAATGTTTTTTTACTGGAAATACATAAAAATATAATATTTTGACATTAACATATCAAAATGATTCAAAAATATAATTTTTTTAATTTAAAATTTTAAAAAATATTGTTTAGAATGTAATTCCAAAGTGTCTCTAAAAAAAAAATAGATAACATATTAAATTAAAAAAGATAATGTAGATCCAATTATATCATTATACAAAGTCCTATACAAACCTCTATAAAAATAACTTCTAGTCCAGCCAAAATTCGCTAAGATTAGGATTGCACCAAGTGCAGGAAGGGAGAGATGTTTTTGGACTTTGTAATTTAACTGAACTGAGAATTATCTATCAGAAAAGAAATAGCTGAAAATGGATTATACATTATTTTCACACAATCGTTCTTGATTTCGAAAGCAGGCACAGTTCGCCGGACAAGGTGGGATTCATTGAGGCCTCAAGCTAATGAACTGTTCTTTCCGGACAGTATAAACAGATTAAAAAGAAGAATCAAGAACCACCGCCGGTCTCCCTTGTAGCCTGGTGGTTCGAGTTACACACGCTCAATCCTAAAGGTTATGGGTTCGAGGCCGGCACAAAGAGAAGGAAAAGGAAACCATATATACTTCGAAAAGAGGTATTATAAAATACCTTTTTGCCGGCCCCCAAAACACATCTTGCAACCAGCCAGTCCACCATGTGCTTGCAGACTGAAAATGATAGTACTGAGGAAGCAAGACTACCATGTAGTCATGATGGCCGAGTTGATGAAGTGAATGAAAACATGATGTATGTTTCTTCAAAAAGATTTCTTGTTTGATTTTTTCTGTCGACTAATATTAATAATCAGAATTGCAGGATGTAAATCTTTTTTTATAAATTTTATTCGAGGTCTCGAGATATATTTTGGTGTGCATAAACCGGAAAAGAGGTAGCATTGGTTCCCCCTTTTTTTTTTTTTTTTTTTTTTAATCATAGTTATTCGGGTCAACTTTTGTGTACTTCAACTAATATTATGAGACTCTAAAATTAACGACTGGATAAACTTTTAGTGGTCTTTGAAAGGATTTGAACTGATGATCATTGGAGAACAAACCCGAAACCTAACCAATAATCTACTGTTAGAGAATAATATAAATCATATCTTGATATTTCACTTAACAACTTAAGTTTTTGGGTTGAAATGATTATTTGACATTGTATCAGAGTTTTGATGATCAATCAATCATGAATTTAATAAAAATTAAGCATAATATAGTATAAGTCTGTGCAAGTTTCTACTTTAAAGAGCTTTCATTTAAGAAGGTGTGTTAAAAATAATACAAATTATATCTTAAAACTTTATTTAATAGCTTAAATTTTTAAGTTGTAATGATTATTTGACAGCTACCTCTTGTAAGAAATAAAAAAGAAGATGTGTCAGAAAATAATATAAATTATATCTTAAAATAAACTATTTAATAAGTGGTCTAATGGTAAGAAACTTGGGACCAACGGATTTGCTCTCCATGTGGTCTTAGGTTCGAACCATGTGGTTGCTAATATTGATGGTCATTAGAGATTTATTAGATCGTTAACTTCAGGACTCGTGGGGACTAGTTAAAGTATATGCAAGCTGGCTCAAATACCCTATCATAAATAAAAATATATATATATATATATATATATATATATATATATATATATATATATATATATATATATATATAAGTATGACTCATCACACACCAACATATATGCCCCCTTCTCCTCCCCCTCGCTCCCATCCTTTTTTCATTTTGTAAAATAATAATTCATTTCACACATTCCTCGTTTTTCTCACAACATTGCATTTATCGTATATTCAATACATCTTCAAGACAAGGTTCAAATAATTGATAGTTAGAATGAAATAATTGCATTTATGACATCAAAATCACATTGCATTTATTTTGTAAAATGATTGATAGTTAGACTGAAATAATCAAATGAGGGATCAAGTGATTCAATTGACCTTCATCACACACTAAAAATTAAGGACAATCTTCAAGACAAGGTTCAAATCTGGAGGCTGTGTTTGTTTACTGAAAACAAAACCAAAATACGATGAACTCCTTCAATTTTCCAAACAATTCATTGACAAACAAACAAACTGCAATTATCTAAAAGATACTACTGTAGTAACCAGAATATCTAGCAGCCCTAAATTCCACAAAAACAAAACACCAAAAACACAAAGTAAAAAAAATAATCCAAAAAAACTCAATCCCCACCACCACATCATCATCATCATCATCGTGCTATCATCCCCTTCTCCTCAAACCCAGTAAACCAAAAATCTCCCCAAAACCCACAAGTCCCAGAAAGGCAAATAGACATGAACATGGAGATCTCATCAGTAACCCTATCTCTTCCAAAGCCCCCACGTTCTCTTCCCTTCTCTTCCTCTAACTCCACCGTCTTTAACACCACTGCTTTCTTCAACAAAACCAAGTCCTGTAACTCTCTGGTTCTTGGCAAAACAACAAGTGGAAGTCAGAGGGCTAAAAAGGGTCTAACTTGCAATGCTTTGTTTGGTCTAGGAGTGCCTGAACTGGTTGTTATTGCTGGAGTGGCTGCTTTGGTTTTTGGGCCCAAGAAATTGCCTGAAGTGGGAAAGAGTATTGGCAAGACTGTCAGAAGCTTCCAACAGGTTAGTGGTTCCTCCTGGCTCTCTTTGGTATTCAAGTAGATGACATAAATTTTTTTAGCTTTATTGTTTGTTATGCTCTTTAGGTATCTGGGTAGTGAATATGATTGGAAATTTAATTTGACTGAACCAACTACTAGTTAAGTTTGTGGATTTCATGCTAGACCCAGAATAGAATATGAGGAGAAGAACAGAAAGGGGGATGAAAGATTGTTACTTGCTTCAATTGTGGTTGATTTGTTTTGGGTGTTTAAAGAAAAAAAATGGGGGACAGAAGTGGTTCAAGGTAGATTCCTGCAACATATGTCTGTTATGTCGGTTTGGTTTCAGTTAAATCTACTCTTGATATTCCTAATAGATGCACAAGATTGAGCAGGGATTTCTGGATTGTAGATCTTGGTCTTAATGATTGAAAATTAATCTGTGAAGTTATTGATTTTGTTCATACATCTTCTGATCGTAATGGTCCGATCGATTAATTTAGCTTCTACTGATTCTGGGGTTGTTTTATTGGGGGCTATTTGCATGGCAGTCGTTTTTCTCTGGTTCATGTGTATTTCTATAACCATATTGTGCTTGCTCGGATCAATGGACATGTTAGCTGACTATCTATTTTCTATTTTGCAATCCCTCTCTTTTTCGGAGACAATGCTTGGAGTATTTCCGTCTTGCTGTTAACATCCATGATTAATAGAAATTTGGTTTATTGGTACTCTTTTTACTCAAGTTTGAAGCCCCCACCACCCTTCCTCACTTTTCCACCAACTTTTTCTGTTCTTTTATCAGGTGATCACACCTTTCACTGAATTTATATACTCAGGATGCTTGCATTTCCCCCTTTTTTTTTTCAGGTCACAATTTGAACTTAGTAACTAAGATAAGGGTTAGGGCATAATTATTGAGACTTGGACTATGGAATGTTGATATGTTAACTAAGCTGGCAGGGAAAAGCTTTAAAGCCTAATATGTCGTTGATTTCTGAATCCATGCCTCCTAAGTTTATCTTTGTAATTGCTTTTTATAGACAACAGAACATAATAGAAATGAATCCTTAAACTCAGTTTTCTGGTTATAATATCTTTAAATAAAACAGTTCCTCTCTATCACCCATTTGATGGATCACCAGCTTGACTTTGCACAAATTCTTCACCTTTTATAGGCCTCAGAACTCTGTATCCAGTTCTGTGCAAAGAAGTGCAAAGAATGGTTCTTGTGCTGGTCACCTTTAAAGTGAATAAATCTTCCCAAACAAACTGGCATACATGGACAAGGCTGCAAACCAGATAATTTGATGGTGAATATCAATTAATGTTACCCGATCTGTTTTGGGTAGGTTGTGGTCAGTTTGCCTTAGCGATTGTTTTTTGTGATTTTGATGTAAAAAAAGAAATGAAAACAAAAGGCACCTGTGGAGATAAAGTTGGGTGAGAACAATGCTTTGTTAAGATGTGTTCTCGATGACTCAATAGTGCTTTCTTTCCTCAACGCCAAAAAAAACATTAAATTTTAGCCTGTCAAATCAGGGAAAAACACTGATTTGGGTGTGTGCCCCATCAGTTGCTTTTCATAACCAAGCACTTCTGAAATGTGATTGGGGCAAATGGAGCTCCAATTGCGATAAAAAAAATTGTCTTAAACTGTTTGGCTATGCCTACACAGAGTCCTGTCATTCCTCTGTGTGTGTGTGTGCACGCACTCATGCGCGTGCATCCCTATAGTTTATCTTTTTAACGGAGCAGGTGTCAGTGAAAGATGGAAACAGATGGAATTTACAGCTTGGTTGAAAAGGAGAGAGAGAGAATAGAAGCTACTGCTTTGAGTTTGTGCAGTACAAATTAAAGACTGGAATTGATAACAAATAAAGGAACTTATTTTGGGACCCTTACAAATGCTGACAATTTCAGATTCAATTTACTTTTAGTTTGCACAAAAGTTTTGAAACAACAGTAGATCTGTCCATTTTACATGTTGTGCACCTGTTTTATGTGCTTTCAAGGAACATTTTGCCTTTAATTAGGACTTGATTAAAGAAGTGACTTTTTTGGAATTGGTCCATGATGACTTCCATGCTTGCTTTTTGCAAGTACGTTTTCGTTTCTTTATTTCCTAGACAAGTAAATTATACCAGTGGTAACTCTTTAGTATTGATTGGGAAAGGTTTTTTTTTTTCCCCTTCCTTATCCCAACTGGGTCTATATTGGGGTTGAGAGTAGGCCGAGTCTGAATCTCCTTCGCATCTCAAAAGAAAAAGGTTTGTCTCGGGTCTTCTTTTGGGAGCTCTTTGATGTTTATTTTTTTCCCAAAGCTGACTGAAATTTATTGCTAGAAAAACCATGCATCAACTTATTCTTCCCTTCATCAAAATTCTCTGTAACCAGAGAGTTCCTTGTAACTATGTATGGCAGTGTTTTATACTTGAGGCATTTTATAGATAATATCAATGTCTATTTTTCTGAGCAAATGACATTTGAGGACATTTGACGAAACCTGTGTGCTTTTGGATGGCGAATGTTTTGATGATTCTTGCTCTGGTGTTTTTTCAATGTTAGTGACATGACCATTTCAAACCAAAGAACCCGGCCCTGTTAATTTGTGGTTTCTATTTTCAGGAAGCTGTTTCATGCTTTTGTATGTTTGACGGTATCGATTCTATCTTGAGGACTCAAACCTCCTTCAAACTTTTCGTTGGATGCTTTTCTGGTTTTACTATAAACGCATGCAAGTCTCAAATGCTCATTTGTTTTTTTCCTTGAGTGTAAAGGCCATGTCCATCATAGAAAAGTAATGAAATTTTTAGAGTGGTGCTATTAGTGTTGGAATTGGATTCTATGGCAAGTTATAGGAGAGGATATTCTGGAAAATAAGTTCACGTGTTGAGATCATCAATCAAGCAGTGCACTTGTAAAAAACAAGTGCTCTAGGAAAACCAAAATGGTTCCTTTGCTTATCAAATTAAAACATAAAAAGAAATATCATAATGGACTCAGTTTAATAGTTTAAAGAACTGTGATGGACTGATCAATTTTTTAAGGATCTCTATGGACCCTATGCCGAATTTCTGGTAGAGATAAAAATAATACATATGTGTAAGGAGCCATTAGTAAGGGCTTGAAGAAAAAGTAAACAATAAACTGGATCATTCTGCTGCTTTACTCTAAAGATAATCTGTTCTCTAGTGTTTTCTTTTTTAAAGCTTGCTTTTAAACCAATGTCTATACTCTGAGAATTATCTGGTGTTGTTTCGAAAATTTCTGGCAGTGATTTATTCATGTTGCTACTTCTTCTTTGTTCTCTTTTTAGGACATGTAAATTAAAATAATTCGTTTAAATTTGCAGGCAGCAAAAGAGTTTGAGTCTGAGCTTAAAAAGGAACCTGAATCTGGATCAGAGACCCCTGGAGAGCAACCTAAAGAAATCATTGAAGAGAAGAAACAAGACGTCGAAGTCTCTAGCTCTAAGGAGAGTGTATGAGTTTGTAGACATGTAGTTGCTACGTTTTCTCTAGCCCTAAGCTGTTGTGTCCTCTTCTTTAGATCAGATTGTTCATATTCATTTGCGATGTAGATGAGTGAGAAACCTTGATCTGGCAAATAGTAAAACCATCATGTTTTTGTATTCTATTTTTCATGATGCCTGATAAAGAAGTTCACAAGCTTGGTCAGCTGGCACGCAATCGTGGCAGACTTGGCACTTAAAGCTGAGGCCTATTATAATTTATTTTTAATTATAATTATAAGGAGCTCTAAAAAAACATGGGTTTTTCATTGTAGTAAATCCACTGTATTTATAGTTGTTTTTTTAATTTGATCATCAATCTTAATTTATTTTCAATTACATCTTTCTCTGCTAAAATTCATGGCTAATTTATAAGAAATTGTTAATGAGGGACAAAATTAAAACAAAGGGGATTGAAGTGTAAACAAGTGGCTGTATTAAAATTGGAACTAAAAGTACAATTTGATCCTCTTTCAAAATGATAACTTTTCGGTCCCTAAATATTTTAAATATTCAATTGTGATGCAAAACTTTATTTTATGTATTTTTTTTTTAATTTTTGGTTTGAGATAGGAGATAGAAAGTCACTTAATTCCAATGGTAAAGAGAGAAAATGTCATTTGATAACGATTCCGACCATCAAAATGATCAATTTTGATGTCTACGAGTTTCATTTGATAAAAAAAATTTCAATAAGGTGGTTTTTTATCTTCAAATTGTCTGAAAACGTAGATCTAACATTGGAAAGTTTTTGGGTTTCAGGTTAATTTTTTTTTTGGGTTTTCTTTTTGAATTATTTTAAAGAATATACAAGTTTATTTAGGTTTTTAGGATTTTTTGGGATAAGAAAATGGTTAAAAATAGATTTCTTGGGCGTTGAACACCCTTGGTCAGATTTTTTAGTGACCTCTAGTCATCAAAATCTAGGTTGAGCAGACGATGTGTCACTTTCTTTATTTTTTAAAAAATAAGGTGTGAACTTGTCATTTGCCCCACAAAGAGAGGAAAAGTTTATTAGGTTCAAATGCGTGGGTTGCTTTAGGAAAGCGCACATGAACCTTTTTTTTTTAAGGTCGATGCTCTTGCACCTAAGCCTTTTTGTTTCTTTTTTTTTTTATTTGGATTGGGTTTTTTTAAAAAAAAAACCATTTTAATCCTTCACAATTGGCTTTTTGTTTAGTAATTTGTTTTTGGATTTTTTTTTCAATTTGATCATTCACAATTGGATCTTTATTGATTTTTTTACTTATATTTTTTTATTTTTATCTTTTAATATTTTATTGATTTTTTATTGGGCAACATAATTTATTTTGGTTTGATATTTGTAGATTTATCGTGATCTCAAACAAATAATCTGATATTTAGTTGATTCTTTATTTTATGAGAATCTATTTTTCTTATCATATAATTATATTAAAAAAAATTGTTTATCTCAATTGAGTCCATGACTTGAGTCATAAATTTGACTAGTTAACTTTAATTGGTTAGGAATCAGGCTTCATAATTTATTTCTCTTGTATAAATAATTCTTGATTTATTTAATTAAATGCATGCATAAACTTTTTAATTTATAATTGAGATTTTTTATGTTAGAAAAACACGTAGAAAATGCCAGAATATTCATTTTTTTGTGTTAAAAAACAATTGTGACCCACGGAGAAGCACATGTCTGATAGCTAGTGAGAAATGTTAGCTTTATGGCTACAATAATGATTTAATTATGTTTTGATGATAACATAAACATTGAATATTGATGTTGTTAATTAAGTAATATGTTATATGTAATAATAAAATATTGATTTGATATAATTTTGATGAATGGATGCACGAGTTCATGCATATATAAATGCCACACGATAATGACAAAATGATTTATGAATCTTGTTTAAATTGATTAAGTAAGACTCAATACATACATGCCATGTAAATATGAATATATAGATCATGTGTTGAACACATTCTCGTGATGATTTAAACAGGTTTACAACATTTAAGAATCATCAAACAAGTAAGGAAAGGATTCACAAAACTCAAGAACGAAAAGTTTGTAAGATTAATGATTACCAACTTTTTTATCAAGATATTGTAATAAGATTTTACCAAATAGCACTTGACTTGGTTAAGACACCTTGTAACATCCACACAACCTAATTAAACCCAAAAGAATCAAAGAAAACCAAGAAAAGATCAAAACACAAAAACAACATAAATTTGGATAGTAGCCAAAATGATTAAATCGTTTCTTAAAACAATCTAGCCGTTTCATAAAATGGCTAGTTTATTTCTAAAAAATTTCCAAAAAATCTTGATATTTTTTGAAATGATCTGACCAATTCTAAAAAGGTCTGACCGATTCTAAAATTATCTGATTGATTCTACTCCAACAAGTAGAAAATTGTATCTAATAACTAGTTTATATCCTAAGCCTATAAGAAGCCATTCGCCCGTCAAAAACTAGTGTGAAATTCTTAAGGAAAACAATTTAAGCATATTTCCTCTTAAAAGTAACCTCTAATATCTTTATTTCACTTGTAATAATCTAAAAACAAGATTAAGTGTGAATTATTTTTTCCTAAAAAATTTGTGTCATCCCCCCCATTTCCAAATAAAAATAATTAAGGGTCCACTCCCCGAGCTTGGCTTCTTTCCAAAGAATTACAAGAAAAAAAAAAATATTATTTGACCCATACGGTTGAACCAAGTGGTGCAAATTAAAACATGTTGTTGTCTTCTTTCTTGGCGATCCATTCACAAGGATTTTTGTTCCACAAAATATATTTATAAAGCAATAGTTGGCATTCCAATCATAAGCCTACCAGAAAATGAGAAGATGTAATTAAAACATTCTTCATCTGAGTCAATAAAAACCTAATCATATCAGGATTTGCTGATAAGCCAACCACCCCGATGACCGAAAGACTTGGTTTTCTAGAGGATAAAAGATGATCATGTCCATTAGGGATGACAGGTCTATTAAAACACTCACTCCTTACAAAGAATCGGGAAAGTCTGATGGCAAAAGTTGGTGAGACTGAAAGTTTTGTCTATTATCATCATAGTGCCATGATTAAAGAAATGAAGATATCAAATTTGTCACACACCACCATTATTGTCACTGCTTGTGCTGGTGGATAGGATAGGATAGGATAGGATAGGGTTATTACATGTGGTAACTCCATTACATTATTATTTAGAAATATCACAGATCAAGCAGCTTTTGATTTTGTTTTTCTTAACCTTCTAACACAAACTTGGGTGTTAGTAGAGTTATATGCTAGATTAACTCAAACCACAGTGGCAGGCGAAGGCTAGCTAGCATTATGCGACTCCATAATACCTGGTAAAAGGATCCAACTTTTTAGAGGTAGTAGACAGGCACTTTAAAGCAACTTTACTATTGTTTTTGGTTCAAAAAGCTTCAATTTCAAACGAGTCATGCTAACATCACATACAAGAGGACATTACATTATGATCATCTAGTCATTGATTGTCCAGTCGTTTGTCTACCGTCTTCCTTTACAGCACAAGGAATTTAATGACATCTTCGTTTTTTTCTTTCATATTTTATATGTTTTAATATGATACATACCCGGTTTATAATGAACTCCATCCTTTTTATGATTCCAGCTTTAATCATATGCAAATCTCCTTTTATATATGAGCACTCACAACCATAGTTTCCGGAGCTAGTTTCAGGTTTCATCTGAACAAAGGCTCGGATTGTTGGGTTGCTAGGCCAGTTCACCGGATCAAATCGCGTCTCAATCACTTTCTTAACAAAATAACATCATTTTGCTCATTCTTTTAAAAAAAATTTAGTGTTGATCCAACTAGGTTTGAACCGAGTTTGACTGAGTTAATTTGCTAAGTTTAATATCGATCGTCAATGTCTTTTCTAGTTCAATTTCAAACACAATTTGAAATCAGATTTTCAATTATGAATTTTCTAGGTCATTCAGCTAGATTAGACCAAATTTAATAAATATACTCGCAACAATAAATATCAACCTAATATCAAAAAAAATCTTTTGCTGCAGTAATGTTTTGAAAAGAGGCAAACAAATAATTTCTTTCTCTCTAAGAGACGTTCGAATGAACAACACATCTTTAGGGTTGAAAAACTCCAAAACCATTTTTAAGGAATTTGAGAACTTTATAAATAGCATACATGCAAGTATAGAAATTAACTGATGAATCAACTGGGAGATGAAATTGTGGTAGATTAGAATGATTGATTAATTGTGTCATTAGAGAGTGTAAATAAAAAGTTAAGCACGATTAATATTTAGTTTAACAAAACAAAAAAAAAAAACTTACTAAACATAAAAATATTTCAAGGAAAGTCTTTGAGTTTATACATGTTGCAACTATAAGCATGCAATAACCTTGTGAACATATATATATATATATATATATATATATATATATATATATCATGTCAATCATGATATCAAATACTAACATATATAAAAGTTTCAACAAGCAAGATTA
>Ga0325411_1006939_pt1 | contig 12379 bp, 14 predicted proteins | sample PopdelMetagenome_13_FD_206181 | JGI IMG/M metagenome (GOLD analysis project Ga0325411, IMG submission 206181) | Populus deltoides microbial communities from Bellville, Georgia, United States - Xylem-PdIQD-R4 | ecosystem: Host-associated > Plants > Phyllosphere > Stem > Wood/Secondary xylem... | reverse complement strand
CGCCGCTCTTCCTCTCTCACCGACACACACCTCCACCTGACCTGATCCTCTCTTCCACCTCCGACTGACGGTGACGACTTCAAAGGCTGGGCTTTTCTCGAATCCCCTCCACAGAACAAGAAGAAAAGTTTTTCTCTTCTTTTTTTCTTTTGTATTCCTCAATTTTACTTTACGTAATCCGGTAATTAAAGGTTTTGTTCAATATGGATATTAGGGTTGCCAAAAATCGTAACTGCTGGGATTGGTACCGGTGTTGCTGCTCTGTTAGCCGCCATTGCATACTTCTCTTTCTCTAGAAATGGTCTGCCTCCTCGTTCCCATTATCTCACTTTCCCATTACAACCTATCTATGCATCTGATGAAATTACATTTGTGAATGCTTTTGCATGCTATGGCCCAGCAGCTCCCTTTTTTTTCTCTAGGAATCAGAAGCGTAGAATTGTTCCATCCATATCACTTTCTGGTTCAGTAATTGCTGCATTTCATGACTTGTTTGTTGAAGATCCAGATTTTGAATCCATCCAAGGTACAGCTTAATCTTGATATTTGTTTCCAATCTAAGATTGGAGTTTGTTATAGAGGAGTTCTAAAACACTTGTTTCTGGGTTGCGAATAAGGCCTTGCTGAGGCTGGCATCATACCCAGCAAGCTGTCAGGGACGAATTCCTGCTCTGAAAGTTCAGATGATAGAAGATCTTGCTTTCCCCCCGAGAGGTGTGCAATGTGCACTTAACCATGGATTTTTCCATAAGTTCCATATCAGCTTTCTCGTCTTCTTTTTATCTAAGAACAGGCCCTTTTCTTTTAGCCTTTCTTCTCAATATAACTTATCTGGTGGTGCAGGTTTATTTCTCGGCAGGATCTGATCAACTGGAAAGCTCAATTAGAGTATGTGTTTTTGTCAGGAATTACAGAACAGGTAAATACATTTCAAATTTGTGATTCTTAAATTTATAGAATTGCTTAGAAGTAAAAATGAGCTTGGTAATTTCACCAGCCTTTCATGCCTTTCAAAACCTGACTTGTCTACAGTCCAGATGTCGAGGACAAAAGTAGATTATATGGATGCAACGGAGATAAGCTCAGATGCATCGCCTGAACTTTTTGGCAGGGAACAGGAGCATTATCAGAATATTTTTGGTATCTTCCCCTTCTCATTTCCCTTCCCAAATTTATGCTCTTGTGAACTATAACTAGAGATGTTTTCATTCTTGTTAACTTATTGAGAACATAAAACTCAAGTGATTAAAAGCATTCTATTGACTACCTTATTCAAGACACCCCCCTCTACACATATATATCTATTTATTATTCATGAAAGACACATATAAGCAAATTATAATCTTAATATATTCAATCAGTTGGGTTCTTCTCTCTCCCACTCTGGTGGGTTTTTCTTTTTTTGTTTCCTGCTTGAGAAAGAGCAATCTGCATTAGTAAAGCTTCTGCTGATATCTTATTTCTGTGAGTGCCAGTTATTTTTTTAGCTTTCATTTTTTTTTAGAAAAAACAAGAAACGCCAATTAGGCCAAAAGGGGCCTTAGGGTTTGCATTGTGAGTTTTAGAATGCTGCCACCATGCAGAAAATGAAATATTAGGCTTGTGCCAATCTTGTGGGACTGGGAGTCGAGCAATTTCAAAGGAAATGTTCATGTCATAGAATTGCACATGAAGATTATGATTCCATGGTTAAATTTGCACAGGACAGAGCAGGCAGTTTTAGCCAAATAAACCTCTAACAAAGGCACAGGCGGCAGTTGCTCTGACAAGTGGCAGGATGTCTGATATAGTTTACAATGAAATATTGAGGCTGGAAGCTGAGAAGTTATTAAGGGAAGCTTCAATGGAAGAAATTAGGAATGAATTTCTTGAGAGAGAAGATATAAAAAGGTTTTGGAATGAGAAGATGAATGAAGAAAAAATTCGAGGTTTTGAGGTTGAGAAGCTTTATATTGCCATTTTAAATGATTTGGAAGAGGAGAAAATTGTACAGGTGAAAACTTACGAGGAGTATTGGAAGGAGAAGGCAGCTATGGATTGTCAGAGGCAACTACTGCTCCGTCTCAAGGAAAAGGTTGATGGGGTGTCAGAAAGGCTTGCATCTGAGAGGTCTGTGTATGTCGCTGAGCAGTGTAATCTGCAGGAATTCCTTAGTGAATTACAGTTGAAGCAGGGAAGGATGCTTGATACAAAATCTATACTGGAATGCTGAAATTGAAGCTCTTTGAATCCTCAGGTAAGGATTACAATTCAGAGTCTTTGTCTGGATCAACTTTTTACTAATTTGTTGCATGGCTTTCACAATAATTTGCTGAACCTGTAGTATTTACTTCATTTATAGTTGACATTTTTAATGTAGAACTAGTTTCTCTTCAAATGGATGTAATCAAAGCTATCATTGTATATTATCAATTTGGTTTTTTTCAATTTAGAATTTGCTCTGTTAGTGTGAGAAGTAATGACATCTATGATAAATTGGAAGTCTGCTTCCTATCATGTCGTGGAGAGCTAGAAGTAGATGTCTAGAAAATCTATTGATGTACTCGTAAAACATACATAACATGTTCTCTACCATTTCAAACAATCATCAGTTCCTGACCTTATCTGATGTCCGTTACATTTTGGATCTGATGCAATATTTCATGAACTACATTCGTCTTAATTGAATCAATTGATATATTTTGGGATAGCGTAATTAGCACTACATAAACTTTTTTTTTTGGTATTGTGAGCGTTGAGAGCACTGCATGGATTTAGAAGGTAGATGCTTTGTCTTGTTGTTGTGCTTCACTCTATGTTCAAAATAAAGCATGCTCTCGAGTATTCTGTCTGATTAGCAAAGTTAATAGATCTACTTTGAATTTAATATGGCAATTCACTTGACTTTCCATACCTTCTGAACATGTATTCTGCTCCAGAGTGGACAATCAGTTTGATATATAAAAAAGAAAAAAGAGAGAGTGGATAATCGGTTTTATTTGAAGCTGAGGCATTATCCTACTTCATTTATACTGCTGGAATCTTATTATTCAAGGAGAAGTAAATGTTAAAATTCTGATATTTTTTAATGGTTCTCTATTTCTAATTAGTAATTACTGCAGGTCTTGGGTGGAAGATGAGGCAAGGAAAAGCCAAGGCCGAGCTAGGAGGTTGGACGGAGGTGGAAATGGGACAATCAAGCCTGAATATAACAACGCTTGAGCAGAACTATCCAATAACTACCGCCTCTTTTCCCCATGGATGGCTATAAAAGATACCGTGGATGTGAAATTGAATTGGTGAACTGTGATGCGGGGATTTGGTTTTCTGTCCTTATTTGTAATATAGTTATCATTTATGCTGTTACTTCTGGATTAATTAATCAAGCAATTAGTGAATATATGAGATACCAGGGGATGTTTCAGGAGCATTTCTTCCTCTAATCTGTTTCTATTTAGTGGCAAGCCTCCAATAGTTTGTTTAACCCAAGAGCCTATGCCACTTAGAGCTGTAGTCATAAAAGCCTTAGGGGCTGGGACAGGCTCTGTTTCTACTTTGTCCGTTCATTGATTGTTCTTGATGAATGAATGTATTCTTGATTTGATGTTTGGAATACCAATCGAAACAGAAGGTTTTGTTTTCGTCCACGATGTTCATCTGAAGATTTTTGAGAAACAGGTTTTCATGTTACATCTTGAGTTGTCGGTCCTAACCTCTGCGTATGGGGAAGGCTAGGAAATTTTCAGGACAATAAGTAATGTGCCATAGAAAATTTCAAACGAAACCTTTGAGTTGAAGATTAAGCCATAAGATTAAGCACTCCTTTATGCAAATGCTATAATTACATGAAGAAAGTAAACATCAGGATCAGAGCTCACTTCTCGGTGCTCTGGTTGTGCAAGCGTCACGTACCTGTCAATTTATCCCAAGCATGCTCACCAAGGAGGAGTGTGCCTGGCATAAAGCTCTAGTGATTAACGCATCAAGTTAGGGCAAACCAGTAATTTGGGAAGAATGAGTGCTTTTGTGTGACTTACTGAGCCCAAAGCTTTCAAAAAAGTCATTGCCGCCCAGGCACTTGAGTTGGCGCTGCAAGCTATCTACTCCACTTTCCCTTGTCTATCCAATAGTGCTTCCATCATAAGCCAAGATTTGTGGTTCAAATGGAGCTTCGCTCATGCTTAACCCTTCAGTATTCAGACATGCTTTGGCTCCAGTATTTCTTCATGACACATACCTGGTATGCCTTCTTTTATCTTGCCATAAATTCTGTTCTTACGTCTGTAAATGTAGTTTGTTGTCATATCAGCATATGGGTCAGTCCTTGCTGATTTGTTGAAAAGTGGAGGACAATCTTTGCTTTTGTTCGTGTTAGGAACACACTACCTAATGTTCTGGTATGTGGTGCCTTAAACGACCCGTATGCAATTAATTAGCTATAATTTCAGCAGAGCGCTAAAAGAGAAACAAAAATAATGAGAGCCCATAGTCACTGAATTGGTTTTGGATGATATAATTTGGCTGCTACTGTGCCCGTGTAACCAGAGGTAACCACTCATTTTTCAAGACCCAGAAAAGGATATTAACTCGTGTGTTTTTGTTTCGCTTCGTTGATTTATTTTATTGAGCAGTTTACACAAATAAACTCCTCGGCCTACAATAGATATTGACGGGTGCTCGTGTTTCTGTCTGCTTCTGAATTTTCCAGCGCACTCTCGTGATAGATTAACTCATGTTTTGTTGGATTTGAAAAATGCATATAGATTATTTTGTCAAGATGATGAGAAAGCAAAGATTGTTTTATCAAGATGTTATTATGTGACCTTATCATATCTTAGGAGTTTCCTTCAAATATGCCATCTTAAAAATCCAAAAGATAGAAGAAGGTCTGACGAACACATGAATTTCACCAAATAAACCCAAATTCGTAAGTTAGAGATGAGAAATTCTAGACAAAAGCCAAAAAGGGCAATCATGTGAAATGAGCAATCAATCACCAAAAAGTTCGCCTCTTAACTTTTTTATATGCTTGGCTTTCTTCGTACACATGCTCCTGTCCATTAAGCAAACAGCCGGGAATTAAATTTCAGCCTTACTTGCCTCCACAAACCCACTTTTCTATTTTCCTTTCATCTTGATCCCTTTCCTTAAATCAAAATTTTACTTTCTGCCAACAAATGATCCAATTGCTAGGAAGCATGGCGTTATATGGGGAGGACCCATCTTTCTTAAATCACGCCAGTTAAGCTGTGGTCACTCTTCCAATGAAAATGAATACCCAGAAAAAGGTTAAGGTCAATCAGATATCTAAAGTCTACTAATAGTTTGATCTTTGAGATCTGATCAACTAGAGATTAATATTTATCTGCTAGACAGGGTTCCAGTGGGACACCTAAGCATTAGCTACTATTAACAGCCAACAGAATCATTTAATAGGACTTTAGGAGGCATAAAATAAAAGACCAGACAGTCCACTCTTAAGTGTAACTTTTTATTTTTACTTGCTCAACAGTTACTTGGGAAACACGGGTAAGAAAATAGACACCAGAGGAGCTTTAAGTTGTTGCTTAAAAATCACGGTATCTCTTCTCTTTCAGGTTGCTTTGTGGTTTTCTTTAACTCTATACATTCCTATGAAACAAAATGGTAAGATGATATATCGACCAAATTTTTGCAATTTGTAAGCAACCTTCTGGAGCAAACTGGCCACTGGTTATATTGGTGGTTTCTGTAGCTCTTAGCAAGACGGTTGGAATTCTGCTACCAGGAATTCTTCGTGGATAAGCAATTTGTTCTTGAGAGGTCTGTAAACTTGTTAAGATGATAACGCAGACTTTCCTAGAAACTAATAGATAAAGTCATTGAATTTGCATATGATTATAGATTTTCTAATCTAGGTTTTATACAGGCTTTGCACTGGTATTTCTTATTAAGCTCAATTGGCTGTTACAGATTCTGGATAGCTCTTGGTGCATTTCCAGGGCCATGATGGCTTGAATTTTCAGTTATGGAGATAAGGAGACATGGGTGGAAAGTTGTTTTGGGATTGGTTTATTTCTATAGATGAGTGGAAGGTTAGGATTCTGCTACCAATAATACCTACATGATCGTCAGGTTAGGCTTCCTGGTTGCTGCTTCAATTGCAGCCTTTACAGTTAAACAGCTTAATGTAAAAACTGCAAAGTCATCAGACTCTTCAGCTAAGCGTTCAGGTAACAAATTCTACAAGTTATATTCATGACTACATATTTTATCAGAAGCAATGAGAGCATCCTATAAATGCAATATAAGCTGTATAGTTTATGTAGATCGCAAACTTTCTTATAAGTCTTGTTTGCTGTGCTGTTATGCTTATGCGCTTCTTGCCATTTTTTGGTTACTCTGGTGGAATTTAAACTCAGAAAATGGTGAAGCAAGCTTTAAGCAACATCAAGTCAAAGAAGATGACAAACAGCATTTTACACATGCTGATGATAGCTTCAAAGAGAAAGATGCAAGTATATACAGTAACATCAATTTTGTATCTCAATCACGACCACATATGTGAGGTACTGTTTTCATCATTTATTTTGAACTAATGTGAAATATACATTGCAGGTGGAAGAAGAAGAAGAAGAAGAGGTTAAATTGATTAGTAGCATTTTTGACCGGGCTCAAGGTACTTCACCTAGTATGGAAGACGGAGATATTTTACCTCAATTTGAAGATCTTTTGTCTGGGGAAATGGATCATCCATTACATGGGGAAAAGTTTGACAAGGCAGAGAAAGACATGATTTATGAAACTGAGATGGAAAACAATGCAAGTGAACTGGAATGCTTGCGCAACCTAGTAAAAGAATTGGAGGAGAGAGAGGTGAAGCTTGAAGATGAATTGCTCGAGTACTATGGGCTGAAGGAGCAGGAATCAGACATTGTCGAATTACAAAGGCAGCTCAAAATTAAGACAGGTGAGATTGACACGCTTAATATTACCATCAACTCCCTGCAAGCTGAGAGGAAGAAGCTTCAAGAAGAGATTTTGCTGGGAGCTTCTGCCAAGACGGAATTGGAACTGTCAAGGAACAAGATAAAGGAGCTGCAGAGGCAAATTCAGCTTAATGCTAACCAGACAAAGGGCCAGTTATTATTGCTCAAACAACAGGTTTCTGGTCTTCAGTCGAGAGAACAAGAAGCCATGAAAAAAGATGCAGAGGCTGAAAAGAGGCTGAAAGCTGCGAAAGAGTTGGAGGTTGAAGTTGTGGAACTTAAGAGGAAGAACAAAGAACTTCAGCATGAAAAGAGAGAGTTGACTATTAAGCTGGGTGCAGCTGAAGCTAAAGTAGCGTCCCTCTCCAATATGACAGAGGTAAGAAACATGGTTTTCGCCCAAGATGTTAGGCACATTCCCGAGGTTTCTTTCTTTTTGCCTCAGCCTATTTAGATGGTGATTGGTGGCATATTATTTAATTTCAGATTGCAGCTCTTTCATTTATCGTGAGAGATATGCTGTCATCCATGCAACATGTTTCCTTTCAAGAATGAGTTCAGCAGGTGCAAAATAACTTTGGAGAATTAAGGAACAATCAGACATGCTTGCCTTTGTAGTTAACACCTTTTTCTATAGTAGCTGTTGCACAGTGAAGTATACCTAGTTTCAGCAAGATTGAGATGTTAAATAGGACTAAGTACTTACAGATATCTAATAAATTCTTAATTATAATATAGTTCAACAAAATAAGTAGGGAGGAATGGTTAAATTTGTCTTTTGTATCATAACATGTCATGTGCGTTTGTGTATGCAATCATTTAATTTGTACTTGATGTGCTTTGTCTATTGGTGTTGCAGATAGAAATGGTTGCGAAGGTAAGAGAGGAGGCCAACAATTTAAGGCACACAAAAGAAGACCTGCTAAAACAAGTGGAAGGACTTCAAATGAACAGGTTTAGTGAAGTTGAAGAGCTAGTGTATCTTCGTTGGGTCAATGCATGCTTGAGGTATGAGCTCCGGAACTACCACTCACCTTCAGGAAAAGTTTCAGCTCGTGATCTCAATAAAAGTCTGAGCCCCAAGTCCCAGGAGAGGGCTAAACAACTATTGTTAGAATATGCTGGGTCAGAACAAGGACAAGGAGACACAGATCTTGAAAGCAACTATTCTCACCCGTCTTCTCCTGGAAGTGAAGACTTTGACAATACTTCCATTGACAGTTCCTTTACCAGATACAGTTTCAGTAAAAAACCTAGTTTAATTCAAAAACTGAAGAAATGGGGCAGAAGCAAAGATGATTCAAGTTCCTTTTCATTGCCATCCAGATCCTTCTCAGGAGGATCTCCAAGCAGGACTAGCATGAGCCACCGACCAAGGGGTCCATTGGAAACCTTGATGCTAAGGAATGCAGGTGATACTGTAGCCATCACTTCGTTTGGGAAGATGGAGCAGGATGCTCCTGACTCTCCTGGTGACTCACTAAATTCTGTCGCTTCATCTTTCCAAGTACTGTCTAAATCAGTGGGAGGAGTTTTAGATGAAAAGTATCCTGCCTATAAAGATAGACACAAGTTGGCGTTAGAAAGGGAGGAGCATGTCAAGGAAAAGGCAGAACAAGCGAGAGCAGCAAGGTTTGGTGACAGTTCAAATTTTGATTTTGGAACAAAGGGGAAGAGAGATAAACCTGTAACTTTGCCACTAGAACTTTCCCAATTAAAAGAGAAACCAGCTGCCTCTGGTGGGTCAAATGACCAATCTAATGATGGTAAGGATGTTGATTCTCAGATAATAAGCAAGATGAAACTTGCCCACATTGAGAAGAGGCCTCCTAAGGTGCCTCGGCCTCCTCCAAAACCATCTGCTGGTGTTCCAGTTGCTACAAATTTCAATCCTTCAGGCAGAGTGCCACCTCCACCACCACCTGCTCCAGGTGCGCCGCCGCCGCCTCCACTGCCTGGAGGACTGCCTCGTCCACCTCCTACTCCTGGAAGCTTGCCAAAAGGAGTAGGAAGTGGTGATAAAGTTCACCGGGCTCCAGAACTAGTTGAGTTTTATCAGACTTTGATGAAACGTGAGGCAAAGAAGGATACATTATCTTTGATTTCTTCAACATCTAATATAACAGATGCTCGCAGCAACATGATTGGGGAAATCGAGAACAGATCATCCTTCCTGTTGGCTGTGCGTTAAATATTTGCCTGTACTTTCATTTACCTTCTTATTTTGCTTATAAAATAGTTTCACTGCTCTGATCGATAATGTGAAATTGCATGTGCTGGATCCAGGTAAAAGCTGATGTTGAAACTCAAGGTGATTTCGTCCAGTCATTGGCAACTGAAGTTCGAGCAGCTTCCTTCTCCAACATAGATGACTTGGAGGCCTTTGTAAACTGGCTCGATGAGGAATTATCTTTCTTGGTATGTCCTTACTTCCTAATGCCAAAGATTTGGTTGTTATATATTAGAGCTAATGACTGCTTAAGATAAAAAAGGGACGAGGTATCTCATTTAGTTCAAGGGCAAAGATATTTTCAGGAAATATGGAACATATATGCATGCCACAATCAGATCATCATGCTGACACCTTCATCATATGACTTTCAATATTATTGCCCCACTGAGAGTTGTACTTGGCCAATAACTTAATCTCCAGAAAATCTACGAACTTTTTGTTTCCTTCAGTGCTTTAACTAGCACAGTTGAAGCATAGAGAGAAACTTCACCTGACATATAATTTCAAACGAGATTTTTCCTTGGCTGCTAGGTTATTTTCTGAGACTCTGAACATAACTTCTTTTTTTATTTCATTAGGTTGATGAACGAGCAGTTCTCAAGCACTTCGACTGGCCTGAAAGTAAAGCTGATGCATTGAGAGAAGCAGCTTTTGAGTACCAGGATCTCATGAAATTGGAGAAGCAAGTAACCTCTTTTGTTGATGATTCCATCCTCCCATGTGAAGCTGCTTTAGAAAGGATGTACAAATTGCTCGAAAAGTATGTACAATCTTCTTCCCATGCTTGTTAATTCAATAGATTATAGCAGTCTGGGGAGAAGTGAAACTTACTACTTACTACTATATTTTGTGTATGGAGTTTCAAATTATTAATTCTAATTGTAATCTCCTAGGAATTATAGTGGTGGCCTGATACCTTCTAACATAATGAACTGTTGGGAGATAGTTTATTATTTCAAATTGCTTGATTTTCTGTCTTGTTTTTTCTTCTACTTTTTGCCAGAGTGGAAAACAGTGTATATGCTCTATTACGTACAAGGGACATGGCTGTTTCACGATACAAGGAGTTGGGGATCCCAGCTAATTGGTTATTAGATTCAGGAGTTGTTGGCAAGGTATGCTTAAAACGCGAGGACATAATTTTGATTCATTTTCATATATGGAATTAGTTCTGAAACCATTGTTTGGATTTCCATTTTTGGTTCTTGGAATCTACCATTTTATCAATAATTTCATATCTAACCAGTTATAGCATATTTATCAGTGGATAGATATGATGAACAAGGTCATGAGAAATTCTTACATGCCTATGATTCAGCAAGATGCATTTACGGATTTACCCCACATTTTGTCTTGGATAAATGACCTTGAAGACAGCTTTATCTTTTTAGTAATGGATAAAATTTAGCCATGATACAAGAATTATTCATGTTTGCATGAGCTTTCTAAAAAAATGCAGATCATTCAAGGGAAAAACTTCCATTGTTTCAATAATAAAAGTTGGTCGTATAACATCTTTCTCATTGCAGATCAAGCTCTCATCAGTGCAGTTGGCAAGAAAGCACATGAAGCGTGTTGCATCAGAACTTGATGCAATGAGCGGACCTGAGAAAGAACCAAACAGAGAGTTTTTGGTACTGCAAGGGGTTCGTTTCGCTTTCCGTGTTCATCAGGTAAATTTTATCTCCATGATGTTAAATTTGAACACTCAAGTGCAAATCATCAAGATGGTGATTAGACGAACACTTTATGGTACTGCCAGGGTAGTTGCAAATTCTTTCTGGTGTCTATATTTCCATAGAATCTAATTACAAGTTAATCTTAAAACTTTGAAACAAATTATCAATTTGCAAATTTGTCTCTTGATGTGGACCTATTTCCAGTTTGCTGGAGGCTTCGATGCAGAGAGCATGAAAGCTTTTGAAGAACTGAGGAGCCGTGTAAGTTCACAAATGGGAGAAGAGAATAAGACGGAAGGATCATAATTTTTCCCTTGGCCTTTCTGTTGTATATTGCGTCCTCTCATTTCATGTCTTCATAGAACATCATATAGATTGGATATTGTAGATAAAATCAGTCCAGTTTGAGCCAAGAAAGGGAAAGTGAATTTATACAAGGAAATATTTATAAATTTTCTCGTCCTTTGGTTCCCTGTTTGCTTATGCGTGCTTAGTTTGGGTAACACAAATGGAAGAAGAAAATGGATTTCAGGTAGCATAGTGTTGATGAGATGCTATAAAGTCGACATGGGACTGAATAGCTGGAAGCCTGTAAACAAGGATTTGTGATTGTTCAAAACATTGTCAATTATCACAGTTTCAACCTCTCCTTGTTACAGAAACTTGAAACTTAAAATATAAAAGAGCATCAGAAGTTATCCTGGGAATCAGACTTGTCTGGTTCGATGTTCAGTTAAGAAGTAAGGGAGTAGTATTTGCTAATGGTTTCTCAGTCGAGACTCACTTGGATACTGCAACTGGATAAGATTTCTGTTTTCTGCACTTCTAGTTTGCCAAGGGGCATTGTCCTACTTTAGAAGTTAAGGTAATGAACTCTATGATGTCTCAAACACATTGGAAAATCCATGGTAATGAAACAGGTGCGTTTTCGCTTTTCCGTGGGGCTAAACAGGCGAGATTATGAGCTTGGCTCTCAGAATTGTTGCAGAGAATCCCGCGGAAACACGGTGAGGTATGTATTTTCTTCAAAATATAATCTTCATGCGAAATGTTGTACAGGAAAAGTTAAAAGTTTGGATGCCGATTATAGATAGCTGGCAAGATGGGTAACCGGTAAATTTTCCTTTGCCAATCTGGCTATGGTATAATACAATAAAGCAAAAGCAAAAGTCGAAAGCTTCACGCTGATGAACATTGCAGGGGCTCCCTCTCTCTAGCGCACACCATATAGCAATTTTCGACTAACCGTTTCAAAATATTCCATTGCCTTCGTTATAAAAAAAAATTATCCTGAAAATTAGATTAAACTGAATTTAGTCCTTGGATTTGAGGTTTTTTTTTAATCTAATACCTTAAGCTATTTTTCAACCGGTATAGTTAAAAACATGACACCTGTCATGAAAACATGAGATTTGAAAGAGAAATAGCAGGGACCTTTTTTTATCAAAAAAATAATTTTGTGGTACTAAAGATTATTTGTAATTGCGTTTCAAATAGTATTTTTAAAAATTAATTTTTTT
>Ga0325411_1006938_pt1 | contig 12379 bp, 7 predicted proteins | sample PopdelMetagenome_13_FD_206181 | JGI IMG/M metagenome (GOLD analysis project Ga0325411, IMG submission 206181) | Populus deltoides microbial communities from Bellville, Georgia, United States - Xylem-PdIQD-R4 | ecosystem: Host-associated > Plants > Phyllosphere > Stem > Wood/Secondary xylem... | reverse complement strand
TTTCTTGTAATTTTTATGTAAGGATATGAGGAGCATTGGAATTTGGAAAAAAATATATCAGGATCTGAGAAATTTTTTGGCAGGTCCCCCATTTGCTTTCCATCGCGTAGAACATGCATCCTCATGATGCAAACATCTTTTCGAATTTTTTTAATCATGATCGGCCTTCAACTCAGTTCAATGACAACATGTTCTGAATCAATCTTTTCTCTTATGAATTAGACTAGTCATGTCAAATGTCAAAAACGCTGCATTTAATAGAATTTCAAGATAATTTATAACTAAAAAAATTAAGTGAAGGTTTTATTAATGTGTTTTTAATTATCATATTTTTTTATTTGAGAATAAAAAAAATATTTACACTTAATAAAATAAAAAATATATAAACTGATAAAATAAAAAAATTGTTAGTAATAATAAAATACTAAAGTAAAAAGCTAATTTTCCTAGTAAAATAAAAGATAGATGGTAAAAATATGTACATATTTTATGGAGATTGTTCTTTTTATTTTACATGTTTTTATTTATTTTATTTTAAAGGTTAATTCTAGTTGTTAAGAATAAAAATCTTTCAGTTTAATAAATGCATCATGCAATGCAAATACAATTTAATTATATAAAAAAATAAGAGAAAAATTTAAAAATAAAATAATTTTTCAATCATTCTCGAATAACCAGAAAATCAAAATCCTAGTTTTGAATTCTAAAACTATTCAACTTGTTTTCACCTCAAACCACCTAAAAACTCATAAATCATTTTTAACATAAAAACATCCTTTAGTCACTCTAAAGAACAAGAAATTAAATAAATAAATAAAATTGATAATCTCAATCTACTTTTTCAACATAGTTACAAGCAACACCAACTCTATTAATAAACTCCTCTTGCAGAGACAACCCTCATTAAAATTGGGGCTCCCATGATCTTAGAAATACCGAAGAAATTAATTAATCCGGGCCACCATAGCCGAACCAACTGGCAGGCGGCAGCTCATGTGTGAAGAAATTTAAGACGCAGCCCAATACATTTGTCTCATCAAGGATCTTTAAGGAGGAGAAGGGGTGCGGCAAGTGTATATTTCCAATCATTTCCATGGAGTTTTATTTATTTATTTCGCGATAACACACCGAAGAGTGCAATCTGAGTCTATCCGATTATAAAAAAAAAATAAAATTCACATCCTAGTTCCAACAGCTCCAGCAACCGTTGCCTAAAGTCAAACAAATGGCAGGTTCTTCATGCCTTGACTAGTATCTGGAGAGCGATGCAGAAAAGGACTTGGCGCTCCTTTCCCTTCGTGGCTTGGACCAGTCCAAATAAAAACGAAGCACTGTTACATCAAGACGACTGATTCTTCGATCCGTCCATGGAATCTTCGCCATAGAGGACAACACCTTTCCTGGCAATCCCGAACAAAAATAAGCTCCACATGACCTGGCTAGCTATAGCTGACTCACGCAATGAAGACTTCAATGGAAATCTGTAGACCATGCATTACGTGAAACTCATGGCCAGTGACTTTTCTTGCCATTATCCTTGTTTTGTTCCTGTGAGATAATCCTTCTTATTAGAAAATACTTTGAAAAACGGAAGGGAAAGATTCAGTATCATTGGAGAAACACACGGTGCATTCTTCCTTGCCTTTACCTCAATTTTCTTGATATCAGGATTCGCCTCTTTCAAGCCATCCATGACTCTCACGCATCATCTTACCCTCTTGTTGATATATTATATATTTTCCTGGGTACAATTAAACTCTTGTTGAGACTTAAATATATATATAAAATAACATTTCAAGTAGTAGTTGATCCCCAGTATTTTTATACTATTAATTAAATCTCCTGCTCTCTGTGAATCAAATCAGATCTGGAAAAGAGATATTTGATGTAGCAGTTGCAGGGACAGCATACAACTTCACTAATTCCGTGACTCTTTCTTTCCTATTATATATGTTTCTTTTTATATTATTTGTAATGAGAACATTTTATTTTCATGTAAACAGCAATCTAAATTCTCACGGATGATCTTCTAAATAACTTTATTTTTATTAATACACTCAATTATTATTTAAAAAACAAAACAACATACAACTTTGAAAAACAAGATTGCCACGATTGACCATCTTTAGAAAAGGGGCTCCTCGATCAACAGGCAAACATTGCTGCATTCAGTGAGAGCTCCCCGATACGCTTTAATGGGTTACCAAAAAAATAAAAAACTGCAAACAGAACAATACTTTAACATATGTGATAACCAGAAGCTGTTATTTTAGCTGTTTGATGCATCTGCTGGCATAAAAAGAAGAAGAAGAAGAAGAAGAAGCGATCCGTTGGTCCCTGAGAAAACTAAAATAAGAGAGTGGACCCAGTAGCTTACCAAGAAATGGGCCTATGGTTCGAGACAGTTGTGATGGGTTTTCCTTGATTGTTTTCTTTTGGACACCTAAAGTCTTTTTAAAAGGATTTCAATAGCCAATCGGCTACTGGTTGTTAAGAAGATCGATTCAGCTGCTACGAATTTATTGAAGTTTTCTGATATTATGAATACTGTATTGTTAAGATCGTTCCAAGGAAAAACTTAATCTCAGTATACATACGAACTACCATGATTATCCACGTAACTTTCTTAATGCTAGAGTTTTCGTCAAACCAAACCTTCAATTCGTGCAAGTTAACCTAGCTTTAAGTGAGTTTACATTAGATATTCACTCTAATTAGATATTCTTTAGTAAATTTGTGAGTTTCATCTTCTCTTTCAATATTGATTAGAAGGGACAAACCATATTTTTTATTATTATTAATATGGGTTTTTGGATTAATTTACATAAACATTGATTAATTTTACAGACCTTCAAGTTGTAAGTCTCTAGAATAATGTATAAAAATTAAATTTAAAACCTTACCTGGTTTCACTGTTAAAACGTTCCTCGTTATTCACTAAACAGTTGGCGTGCAATTGCAAGGCGGGATAGTTAATAGGAATTAATTGCTAGCCAATTCGGACAAGCCAAATTTATAAAGATAGGATGCAGCCAAACACATCCACTAAGACTTTAGAGTGAATGACACGTGTATAGAGGCCACTCCTTAAAGAACACGTGCTTATATACAGAATTTAAATAATAACCTTTATGTTCGAAAGACAAAATACGTTAGTTTTATTCTTAGAAATTAATGAGATTCACCATTGCCCGTCTATTGGGATACCTACTCGCAATGTGGTGAGTGCATCTCACGCAACTGAGAAAGAAAAAGGGTGAACCACCCACCCGAGCACTTGGTTTCTTATGGAATATCGGTATTTCATTAATTGTTTTTTTTTTTTTTCATGTTTATCGGTTACAAAGTCCAATTGCATTTTTTTAAAACATAAAATCGCAACAGCAACAGACAAGAAGTTGAACAACAAAATTTTGTAATATTAATTTAATAGTTAATACCAATATTCTATAAAAATATCTCAATTACGTTACAAACACTCCTAATTAACAACAAGATGAGCAGGAGGTCAAGGGGAAGGAAAATATCATGATCACTCTTTATATATTTTAATTCGATTCATTTCCTATTATTATTATTTTAGTCATGTAATTAGAGTAATTCATCTTATGATCTAATCAAGTTTGTAACTTAAATTATTATTTCTTTAATTTTTTTATATAAAAAAATTATAGATAAAATGTATTTGCAAACAAAGAGACGAACCAAAAGAGCAAGAGAGAAGGGATAAAATGGATAATTGCGAACAAATAGTAATTTAAAAATAAAAACTCCATTTAGTGGCATTAAATAGAAACAACATGAAATTAAAGACCGGCAAGCAGAAGTCAATACCCGAACCACCAGCCTTGCTTCCTGGTGAGGCCTCGTCTTCATGACAGTACTCATACAAAGAAAGGTCTTACCACAAAGCAAGGGTCACGTCGTGGTGCGCTCTTGACTCCCTCTATTTTCATCACACATATCATATACTACTGCTGGGTTTTTTTCTTCTTCTTACACCCCCGTGCATTCTCACATTTCACCCAATTATCTTCACTTCAGTCTTTTATTTACCAAATTACCTCTGCTGCTACTACTACTATTACAGTAATGGTAACTTATTTGCAATCCTACCCTTTGCATTCCTGCTAATTACCTAAAGTCTCCCCTCTCTTTAATGAAAAACCAACCCCAATAGAGAGGGATTTGCAAAACAGATCCCTTGGTCCCAGATGTCAAGTGCCGTAACTACCAGATTGCCCTTGGTGTAAGCCAGGGGTTTTTCTCTGGGAGAGGGATGGAGGAGGGCAGACTTGAGGTAATTTGCGCGGCAAAAACTCTAAACCTGTTTCGATGCAGCTGTAGGCTCGATATTGCAAGAGCCTACAGCATTGCCGTTGTCAAGGCAGCTGCTAGTGGTGGTGATGGTGGTGGTTGTGGTGGTGCTGCTAAGAGCAGCAGTGATTTGGTTCACTGTGTTGCACAGATGGCTGTTTATTGCAGTAACGCTGGAGAGGTTGAGCTTTGCAGATGGAATAGTGCTTGCAAGGACTTGGAGCCCCACAGTGAGTAGACAGCCTGAGTTGTTATGACCGTTTCCATCCTCGGAATTAGATGGCATTGAGTTGCCTTCACGGACAGCACTGCTGGATTCTACTGGAACTATGACAAAACCTAGTGGAAGTAGAGGAATGCAGGATGGATCCTCGCCACTCATTGCCAGCTGAATTGACTCCACATCAACGGTGGTGTAGACAACGAGGCTGCCGGATTGATCAGTGCAACACTCTTGTAGCATGAGCTCTACATGCTGTGATGAGTTGCTTGCAACCTATACATATATATATATATGTGTGCATTTATATCATGGATTTTTCATTATAGAGAATGCCAACAATGTTGTGCATAAATTGTTACAGAGCAGTAAGTATAGAGATTTAGTTCAACAGTATCTAATTACTTTTTATGTAATTGGTAATAAGAAATAGCAAGTTAAACAAAAAAAGAGAGAAATTAATAATGATGTAAAAGTACATAGTAACAAATTCATCACAGAGAAGGAAAGAAGAGTCTTACGTTGATGCGCAGAAGAGAAATGCAGTTTCCTGGATGAGAGCCATTGGCAATGTGAGCAACCTCATGCAAGGCATTCCCATTGGAAAGAAGTTCCAGCTAGACAACACAAAACATAGGGACCCTTATAATATAAACAATTTATTTTAATTGCTTAGAGTTCATAATCGATTATAAAAGACTTGTTATAGTGTCCACTAGAACCTGAGATCTGCGATGTTCATCCCTCAAGAGGTCAAAGACTTGGTAGTGAGGATAGGGCAGCCAAGTTGTGGATACTGCAGAGAGAATAACCCCATTAGGCTGCCCAGGCTCAGTGATTTTCCTTGTGGTAATTCTAACAGTGTCATCATATGAATCCGATAAACCGGTCCATGATTGGCCACTAGAAGAGCTGATATTCAGGCTAAATATTCTGATCATTCTTTGAGCCAGTCTCATCATATTCTTCCGTGCTTCAGGAGAGGGTATTACTGTGAATATATACCAGGATTGGAAGCGTTAAAATTGATGGCAGTTAATCTGGTACAAGAACTAGTTGTAGCTATATAGAAAATGGATGCATGCATTTTAGGATCAAGCAGCTGATCTTCTAATATGGTTATCACATAATAATAGATGAATCAAATAATTTTTTTTTTCCTTTTTGGTATGGGTATCAAACATATATATATTACAGTCGAAAAAATAGCTAAGATTAAAAAAATTAATACAAGGTTAGTGGAGCTCGATACTTGAGTTGATATTGTATACTTATTTAATTGGAATTATAATGGAAAAAATAATGGAATTGTAATTAACCTCTTACCTCCTAGGTCAGAGATATTTCTAGCCATGAGGCTAGCAACCCTCTCGCATTGTCTCTGTAAGACTGTTAACCAGCGATGTGCTCCGAATGCCATCCCACTATAGACATACTGGCTAAATATCTGATGGACAGGCTTCTCCTCTATCTCTGCATGTTCTATCCATGTCACCTGTGTAAGGATCGAAATGTACAAGTCTCAAAAATCAGCATATAGTCAATTATGAAGGCATGAGTTGAAGGAAAGAAATTTACTTAGTTAATGGAGGTTCAAACTTATGAAAGTTTTCCATCCGATCGACTCTCCTCCAAGAAACAAATAAAAGCATGAAAACATAGAATTGAGGCTAGTGTATACCCTTGAGTACCCATTGGGCATGTCTTGAATAACACAACCGGACGGATGTCTCTTATACAGGGGAAAGGACGGCTGGATGTTGTCGTGGAGTCTATCAAGAGGGAAATCGACAATGGCCCAAGTGCCCTCCTCTACATTTTGATGGCAAAAGCGAAGAAAATACGTCTCCCGAGTTGGCACCAATGGGGAAAGAACTTGCAATTCAGCATACATCTGCTCGAATAACAAATAAAAAAAATTAATCGATCTAGAAAACAAAAAAAAACTATGTTATATATATCACAGAGTTTTCCGGTGCATAGTTTATAGAGTTCGATTTTAAACACTAGATAATGTGGGAGTTATTAAAAAATTGTAGCGTCAAATTAATACATGCGTACGTACCAGGTGAAGAGAACCACTTGCACCGGAAATGCCTGGTGTTATAACTTGAACAGTTTTTGCTCTAGCAACAATGGAGGGAAACAGCTCCATCCATTTATTCTGACATTTTATACAAAATCAAAATCAGCTTAAATTAGCTTTCCAAATTAATGAAAGCTAAAAAAGATATGGTAAGATGGTTAATGATTGAAAAACATTATGTTCTAAATATATAATATGTCTTACACATAAATTAAGAAAAGTGATTCAATAATTTTGTAAGGAGTTCAAAGAAATTCTTCTGAAATTTTGAGGGACTTACAGCATCCAGGAAAGCGTCAACCAAGGTTATGCTATTCATTATAACCACAGCACAATCACGAGTAGCTTCAGTCCTCGTCTCACTTGAATTCTGCTTGAGATTGGAAGGCCATGGAAACATTCTCCCGTGCTCTTCAAGATTAAGCACTTCCTTCCCATTTTCAATGTTTCTGATCCAAAGAGGCTCATTTGCATGACACATCTTCACAAGTTCATCCATGGACGACAATGCAAGTTCCATCGCAAGACCTTTTCCCTCCTCCATTAATACCACACCAGCCTCAGGAAATGAAGATGGTTCTTCCAGCACAGGCACAGGCATCGGCATCATATCGGTGCAAGTGCCCAAATACTCTGGAAACGGCCTTGAATACATGTTCATATCTAAATCCAAGGAAGGGGGAACGAATGAAGGAACCGGTACCATTGAGTGGATTTGCCGGCCGCCATACCGTGAAGTAATACAGCAAACACGCTCCAACTGCACAACATTTGAATATAAATAAGATTCATCGATCAATGTATTTGAGATGAAAGTGCACATCTAATTGACTGCTTCATTTACTTGCTACTGTTATTTTTGGTGCAACAATTGAAAATATATATATACCTCATCTCTAAGTCTTGCATTTTCAAGTCGAAGTTCCTCAAAAGGAATTGCTCCAAGCATGGCTTGGCCCCCACAATTGGGACAAATAAGATTGCGTAACTCCGCTTGTAGCCTGTAATTATCATTCTTCAAGCTCTCATTTTCTGCCCTGAGTATAAGATTATCCGACCGGTCTTGCTGTGCCTATTAAATTCGATGTAGGTAACAAAAAATGTACACAAACATTAACAGTACTTACACTCATAGAAACCTAGCTAGTGGACTTACTTTGTCAATGTAACCCTAAATGCCACCCATATCGCATTGAAAGCTGTGCACTCTTTGGGAAGCAGATGTGCAGGTAAGGGTTTAATACATGTCCCAGAGGGATATTAATGGTGACAGACTGTATATCTAGTAGATAATATATGTATGGGAGACTGCAAGCGATGAGGCAGTCACCCAAAGTTATAAATGCGATCCTTTTGCTACAATGCTCATGATGATGGCCAGGTAAAAACGTTATCAATGGACGACGCGCCCTGTTGGGAATCGCGTTCACCATGTGTAAAAAAAGAAAAAGAAAAGCCCAACGCCTTCATTAAGAGTTGGGACATTTTAGGGTTACCATGAAAGTGAAAGATCTGAGAGAGAGAGAGAGAGAGAGAGAGAGAGATGAAGAGGGAAAAAAAAAGAGAGGTAATATGTTTTACCTTCATTTGGGTACGGCGGTTTTGGAACCAAAACTTAACTTGGCGTGGTTTTAGACCAAGTTCTTGGCTAAGTCTCATTCTTTGTTTGTCATCTGGGTGTGGACATTCTTTAAACATGCTGCAAAACCATGTGGTAAAAACGGGCAACTAATTTTGAATAAGATAGCTAAAAAAGGTTAGAGATCATAGAGTGATTAATTAGTTTGCTTCCATTAGAAGTAATATTTTATGTATAATATGATTGCTTAAAACAGAATAACATGTGCTGATCAGTACTGCATATGTCTAAATAAGAATTATTTTGCATGAAGATAGAAAATCAAGAGAGCGTGCTCTTTTAGGTTTTGACGAAATGATTTTGTTGACAGAGAAAAAGTAAAGAGGGTTCTGCGTGGCAATTTTGATGTGTAAGAGGCATATATTCATAATTTTTTAAGAAAATTTAAAGAGATGTGCAAAAATAAATTAGTGACATACGCTTCCATTTCTTGGATCTGAGCTGCAGTGTGCCTATGGTAACGTTTCTTCTTTGGAGGTTGCGCGCTGCTTTCTTGCTCGTTCCCTGGCCTGTCTTCAAGTTGTTCACTGCCAGAACCACTTTCCATTTCCTCCTTCCCTCTCATGACTAACCCATTTTCTTCTTTCTAAATTAAACCAAAGAAACCACATTGTACAAAATTTTCTTATTATTATCCTTGGGATTTTAGAGAGAAAACAAAAAAATAAAAGAAACAAGGAGATCAAAGAGTACTCTAGAGATTACAGGGATGATGGGTGAGAAAGTGTGGAAGGGCATGCTTGACATGAAGCTGAAGTTAGGGTTTCCGATCGGCGATGAGTAGAGGTTATCAGAAGAGACTACATTCCCTCCCATGCTTGACATAACTTGGCAATCACCAAACATTTTTGCTTGGTTCTTTGAGATATATGTGAAGAGATGAAACCAAGTACTGTTTTTCTTTTCCAACTAGGTCTTGGTGTTGTTTGCTTCTTCACTGGAATAAAAAGAGATGAACTTGAATATCGTGCCTGCATTACATAAGAGGAGAAAACTGCATCAAAAATTAAAGATCAGCGTGATGGGAAAAAAAAATACAAATCCTTGTGCGAAAAACCTTAATCAAATCTAAACATGGAGTTCAAAACACGGAGAACCTCACAGCAAGGACAAAAGGAAAGGAAAGAAGCTGAGATGTAAGAGAAACAATTAAAATCTTCTAAAAGAAGAATAAGAAAAGGTTGTAACGATCTTCTTACACCACAACAACGAACTTATCCTATGACTTGAAGGATAAAAAAAAAAAAAGAAGGTAAAATTCAAAGTCCTGTAAAAAACCAACATGAGAGACTCATGAGAATATATGTGTATATATATATATATATATATATATATATATATATATTAAGAAGCTGCAAAAAAAAATTTCAAACAAAGTTAAACGGAAAAGAAAATATTTACATAGTAGTGAGAATTAATACCACCAACAATGATATGTCGGTTGTGATCTATAAAATTTTTGGAATTGAAGAGTTAATTTGAAAGAGAGAAAAAAAGAAGAGAAATCTCTCCTTTTTTATTCCGAAAGCCCCACTCTCTCTCTCTATATATCTCGTTCTTATTACTGCTAGCTAGTCTGCTGCTGTTCTTTCTCTCTCCCCATAATCTCTCTTTCTTTGTCATAAATTGCGCCCCTTCACCGTGTATACTGTATAGGGTTAAAACTGGGATTTTAATTCTTAGGGTTTGACAGAAACCGATAAAACACCAATTACTGATGGGCTCTCATGCGTTCCCCAAGTCTAAGAACCCTAAGTCAAACCTTTCCTCTTTTACTCGCCAAATTTGTGAGTATGTCTTGTGATTGGTCCGTGTGTTACATTCGATCCTCGTTGTAGCGACGGGCGGTTCTGTACTTTTGTCTCATGGTAGTTTTTAGGGCTTCTTTTTTTACTTATGGCTGGAAGACCGAAAGGGCTTGGATTGGGTTAAAAGAGTCGATGCACGGCTAGAGATGGCTAGAGACAGTGGAGGAAATGATAAAAGAATAAAAGCTTGTAGAAAAGTCAAAGAAGGGGTCAATAAATCATAGCCGTCAGTTTTGTGGGCCCATGAGAGATCCACATTTATGTGCCCAAATAATTGAGAAGTGCTTTTTATATATGAATATTAAAGAAAAAATTATTTCAACACGTTTTCAAACAAAAATTTTTAATATTATTTTGAATCATAATAATAATTATTTTTTAAAATATTTTTTATTTAAAAATAAATTAAAATAATATTTTTTATTTTTTAAAAATTTATTTTTAATACCAACATACTAAAATAATTTTAAAAATATAAAAAAAAATAATTTAAAACGAAACAAAAGTAACACCCCAGGAACGTACACTGCATTTAAACATGGTTTCTTGTGTTATGGAAGAGGACTAGGAGGGACCAGACCAGCCTTTATCTTTGGTCCAAGAATTAAACCCCATTTTCTTCAAAGCACTTCATACTTATGATTTTTTTTTCTTTGTGGTATGATTTTCTTCCATGGATATATATATATATATATATTTTTTTTAATGAAATCAGGATTTTGGGTGTCTCCCGAACATGGTAAAAACTGTATTTTTAAAATATTTAAATTTTTTTATATATTTTAAATAATTTTAATGTGCTGATCTTAAAAATAATTTTTTAAAAAATAAAAAAATATTATTTTAATATATTTTAACACAAAAAATATTTTAAAAAACATCTATCACTACACTTTCAAACATGTTAAGATATAATGATTTTTTTTCCTTCTTAAATGGACCTTTTTGTCCGAAAATATGGATTTTGGGAGGATAATGTTTGGAATATCCTGATTCGGTGAATTGAAGTTGTCGAGGAAAAATAGATTCGGTTCGTGTGCAATTTTAATGAAGGGATCTTTTTAATTTGTTTCTAAAATCTCTTCGGTATCATATATTCATTCTTTTGTGAAGGTCTCGCCGTCTTAGCCTAATATGCCATTCAGGGGGGGTATATATCGTTATTGAGTAGCCGGTGGTTACTACTAAGCTTACCTTACTGTTTAATATTAAAAATAATTTTTTAAAATGTAATATTATTTTAATATATTTAAAAATAAAAAATATTTTAAAAATTAATTATTACTATACTATTAAATATCATTTTATTAATTTCAGAATCCCATAAAATTAATTAAAATATACATAAAATTAGTCTGCACAACAATATTTAAAAAACAATTACTGGCACGGTACAGGACATGCTTCAAATTTAAATGGGAGTGCACGTGAGATCACTAGAGATTTTGTTACGGTACACTCTTTGATTTCCTGTGCACGTCGTTTGGCATATGGGAGTTGCGCGTCCTTAAAGGATATAGCGTTATGATAAAAAATTTAAATAAATATAATTTTTTATTTTTTACTTTTTATACTGATTTTTTTTGTAATTATAATTTTATCGAGGGGCAATATGGTAATTTAATAAATATAAAATATTATTAAAATAAAAATAGTCCAACAGATGGAAGGCAGTTGTGCCCTTCAAGCAGAATGTGTGACCTTCTTTGATAACCAAAAATATCCAATTATCATGTCATTCAAAGTATCAAGTGGAGGTGCATCCAATAGGGTGGCACATGCCAAAAATATCCAATTATCGTGTCATTCAAAGTATCAAGCGGAGGTGCATCTAATAGGGTGGCACATGTGGTGTTATTCTCGGTGGTTTGGCGGTGATGAAATTTTTTCCTCATTTTATCAAGATTCACACTAGTTTGGTAAAAAATAAAAGTTATCCTCCCATTTCTTTTCTTCAATTATAATATTTGTTCTTTTGATTGTTTTTTATTTCTTTTGAATCTTTTATTTGTATTATTATTTTTTTTAATTTCATTTATTATCATTTCGTTTTATTTGATTTTTATTTTAAATATATCATCATTCGATTGGTTTTTTTTTATATCGTCTTCTAAATTGATTTTTTTTTCAATTTCATCTCTCGTCATTTTATTTTTATATTAGATGTGATTCTCATTCTTTCAAATGTCTTTTTTTTCTTTGGATCATTTTTTGAAATTAATTTTCTTTTTTAATTTTATCCTTCAACATCGAGTTGGTTAAGAATTAAGTTTTATAATTGTTTTTGTGCAGTGATTATGGCCTTATGA
>Ga0325411_1006937_pt1 | contig 12380 bp, 9 predicted proteins | sample PopdelMetagenome_13_FD_206181 | JGI IMG/M metagenome (GOLD analysis project Ga0325411, IMG submission 206181) | Populus deltoides microbial communities from Bellville, Georgia, United States - Xylem-PdIQD-R4 | ecosystem: Host-associated > Plants > Phyllosphere > Stem > Wood/Secondary xylem... | reverse complement strand
AGTTATTATTGTAGACAATCTATTGCTAAGTTTGATATCAAAACCGGAGTTGTGGTATATGAACTTGTGAAGCAACTGAGTTTAATAATTGTGGCGGATCTACGTTATTAATCTTAGGGAGAATATTTAATCAAATCAAACATAGACTGCAGACAGTTATGTTTTCTTGATTAATCAACTTATCTAGTTCTTAAGGCTGCCATTAAATTAAATTACTAGTGTGGACACTGTGGTTGTTTGATGGTTCGGGTTAGTTATACGGCGGATCCGTTAATTAACCGATGTTAAGAAGAGATAAATATTCAGAATATAAATTGATATTTTGTTTCCATGATCAGTTCTGATTTCTGTAGGTAGATGTGTGCTTGTGACCAAGGTTTGTTCTTTTGATAATTTTCTGATTTTATTAAATTTCATTTGATAGTTTTCTGTTTTCTTTTGCTTTAGCCTAGATAACGTCCAAACCCCCCCAAATTGCATATCATCTAGCATAAAAATCTGACTTGAACTTCCTCGTGGAATCGACCCCTTGCTTGCTCTATACTATCTTGTGTGTTGTGTTTAAAGCTAGGGTAATTAATTTGTGCGACCGCGACATCGCAACATTCTTAATTTTTTTGAATTTTACATATTTCATCCCTATATTTTAGATGTTTAAGTTAAAGTCCCAGAACTTTATTTTCTTGATGTTTTAGTCCTTGAATCTTAAGAAAAGTTCAATTTAGTCTTTGAAGTTTTCATAAAATTTCAATTGGTCTCCAAAGTTTGTGTTTTTTTTTTAATTTTTGGTCCTTGTAGTTTTAGGTATTTATGTTTTGATACTAATTAGTTTCAATTAGGTTCCTGAAGTATTAAAAAAAGCTCAATTTGATCCCAAAAGTGTTTAAATTATATATATATTTTTTATCGTTGTTTTAGGTATTGAAGTTTTGGTCTTAAAACTTCATTTTCTTCATGTTACAATCCTTAAATATTGATTGATTTATCTTAAAGAGAGAGTTCACTGAAAATAGTTTTTCCCTTTAACCATACTAGAAAGAGATTAATTTTTGTAAAGTTTTTTTATTTGGTTTGATTTTTTTATTTTTGGATTTATTAAATGGTATTTTAGGGTTGAAAATGGAGTTATTGAGATTCCAAGTATATTTTTAAAGTTTTTTTAGGTAGAAACAAGTTGAAATTTGAGTTTGGTGGTCTAAAAATCATATTGTTAATAATAAAAGACATATTTAATCAAAATAGGAAATAAATTCATAAATAATAAATGAGAATTTTGACTAAAAAATATTTTTTTATCTAAAATTTTAATCTCTTTAACACTTTTGAATATTGCTTCATTATTATAGAATTAAATAAAAGTTGGCTTTAAAAATGGCTTAGCTAGTTTTGCTATTTTCTATTTTATAATTATGTTATTGTTAAGTAGTAGGATTCTTTGTAGCCTACATTTATAAAATATTTATATGTGCATCTATAATTTTTTTTTTTTTTTTGCTTGGAAGATCAACTTCTCATTTTAGTCTATAATTAGTAGTCACAATTCTTTTTATGATTTATTAGTTAATATATTTTTGAATTCATATATATGATAGGTTAAAAACCAACCTCATTCCCTGGTCACCAATTCTATCAAGTTCAAACACTTCAAACTACATTCTGATCACACTAAACCAACATATTTTACATGCATCATTCACAAGGTTATCCACCCTAAAGATTGAGGACAACCCTTACATCAACCTCTCTCCTTCCCCATACAAAGGATATATCTAGATCATTCTCAGGTATAACAACGCCACGTACTGAGATTTTCTCTTCTGGTTTGGTATTTGTGAGAGTATCCTCTCTGGGTAATTTGTATGGACCTGCATCAACTGTTTGGTCTTTGTGAGTAAGTTGTATGTTGCGTAAAGGTGGATGGTCAGAGTCAACTGTAGGTCCACTGGTGAGGGTCCATATAGGAGTTTTTGAACGGGTTGTAATAGGACATGCATGTTTAATGGATGCAAATGGATATGTAATATGTTGTACTGGTACATAATGAAATTCAAACCAATCAAAGAACAAAATTTATACTTCATGGATCTCGATGTAAGCTTATATATATATATATATATATATATATATTGAGGTTTTAATATTCCATATGAAAAATTCTAAAACAATATATGTAGATATATGCTATATAAAAAAAAAAAAAAAAGAAACAATCCATGTGGATATAGTCATATATAGTTATCCCATGTCAAAAAATTAAGACACAATGCATATGGATGTTATCCTACATTGGAAAATTTAAAAACGATTCATGTGGATGTAGGCTTAAAAAAGAAATATGAAGTGTAGTATAGTTATCTTACATGAAAAATTAAGAAACAATCCATAATAATATAACTATATATAGTTATCCCACATCAAAAATTTAAGAAATAATTCATGTAAATGTAGTCTATAAAAAAATAAATGTGAAGTATAGTGTAGTTATTTCACATTGAAAAGTTATTTCATGGATGTAGATTATATATAGTTATTTCATATAAAAAAGTTAAGAAACAATACATATGAATGTAAGCTATAAAAAAAAGTATACAAGGCTAAATATCTGTAAATTAATTTTATATTTTTTAAATTTATTAAAAATATATAAAAAAATTGGGTCTCACCCGAGTTATGTTGGGTCACCTATGTTTTGGATTGACTCAGCAGGTTACCCGAGTTTGATTGAGCCAATTATAAACCCGAATTTTTATGATTTAAAACCCACCTAAAAAGACCAATTTATAACCATGAAAACGAATATGATAACTAGTCAATTTAATGACAAGAGAAAAAAATGAAATATTAGATGTTGCAGGTAGTAACATCCTAGGGCAGTAATAATAATATAATAATAAACAGAAAAAAAAAAAAACGAAATGGTTTCAAGCTTGCAGCAACTATGTATAAAATTCCAATCATTCCGAATCCAATGTCAGCATCCTAAAAAGCATATGTTCTTTAGTATATTTGCATGTGGAGACGTTCTTTATTCCCAATAATGAATCATGCAGAAGCAATGCCAAACCCCTTTAGAATGGTAACTTGTCAAGTTCCACTGTGATCCAATTATTTTTTATTAAAAAAATAAATATATAGGTTTTATTTTATATTTTTTAATATAAAAAATTCTCAATCATGAGATCAATATGTTTATATATGTTTCTAATTAATTAAATTAATATTTGATTAAGAAATAACTAAAATTATAATATTTAATTTCACAACACCTGATAAAAAAATCAGTAAATAAGTGTTAATAGGATAATCTTCAATTTAAAAACAGTAAGTTAAGAGGGAAGATTATTTTGATTTGGGATGAACATTCCTAATAAAATAATTTAAAATTCAGATAAGATAAAGTAATAAATTTATACGTGAAATGTTAACCAAGGGACAAATCATGTAAATTCCTCAATTGGGTTAATTATGTAAAGGAAGATTATTATAAATTGTGTTGAAAATAGTTAGATGATTATAATAGAATGGAACTTTGAATAAACTAATGTATGATTTTATAAGCGAATAACGTTGACCACTGATATAAGTCTTGTATATAATTGCATAAATTTTAATAAACATTAGTGAAGATTACGAGGGAATTATTGTGATTACAAATGAAAAGTCTTGGTAAATTGATGTGAAAATCCTAAATAAATTGGTGCACGAAAAATATTAACAGTCAAGGTAAACCACATTTAATGGTGAAACTTTAAATCAATAATGATAATAATAATAAAAAATAAAAAATTTTAAACCGTGTTTAATAGTGATGAAAACTTTTAGTAGGAATCCTAGATGAATTAATAAAAATTTCTGGTACATGAAAAATTACGAGGGATGAACATTTGATATAAACAACACAAAAGCAATCAATGAGTGGCATTTTTGTAATTCAAAATAAACAGCCTCTCCCTATTTTTGCTTGTAACTGACATTGGTGTTTCCAGTAATACAGGGAGGGAAAGTTTTATGTCTTTCTTCACTTTTCTTCTCTTTTTTTTTTTTTATTATTATGTGGGGAGAGTTAGTTGAGGGATAAACAAGGTGAGGATTTCAAGGAGAAATTAGAGAGAAAGAATAGTTTGAAAGCTTGGAAACCAAAAAGGAAAATGTGATGATTTTTGAAGGAAAGAATGAAAATTGTGGAAGGAGTTGCTTCTAACTTATTAAATTGAGTTCATCTATAGTTGGGTACAATGATTTGTATACCTTTAATGCAATTAATTGAGTAGTTTTTTAAAAGGGAATGAAAAACCCTAAATTTAGATTTGTTAGGGTTTGTGAAAATGTTAGTTTGGAATAATTCTTTGTTAGAGCATGATGAAATGGCATGATTACTAAGCTAAGTAAATGAATTTAGGGTAATTATGGGGTTTTACAATGAATGGCTAAATTTTTTGTTTGATGAGATAATTGTTAAAATTGGCATGACAAGTGAAAGAAGCATAATAAAACAAGAGAGAAATTTAAAACGAATCAATGTGTGGATTATATACCAAGGTCGGCTATAGGAAGAACTTTTAGGAAATGTTTAAATTGGGTTAAAGTTTTGAGGAATTATTGTTTTGTAAATGTGCAAGTATGGGTATATTGTGTAATAAGGATTTTTTTTTGTTTAAATATGTTAATTTCGTTTAGTATGTGTGGTTAAGTGGAAAGTTGAAGATTTAAAAATTTAAGTGTCCTTCCGAAAATTAATATATTTAGTAATATGCAAGTTTTAGAATAGTGATGGAAATAACAATTCTTGATTTTATAATTATTTAGCAAGTTGTGTTAATATTTTAAAAGAGTAGGAATCCAAATAATGTGTAAATACATAAAGAACCAAATAAGATAATGGTTTAATTTGTGTAGTATGGAATGCGATAGAAGATATGGAATTAAATGAAAGAAAAAACATGAAAATTTGGCTAGCAAGTGGTCGGCCATATGTGTAGGTTGAAAGTGGTGTAAGAAGATACTAGTTGAGTTTGTATTTGTTGTGCTTGTTGTTGAATATAAATGTGCTTGAGAATAGGTGGTTATAATAAATTGTAAATGTTGGTTAAATTGACTAAATTATTTGTTTGTTATTTGAAGATCTTTGTAATGAGTTTAAAGACTTAATTGATTTATGTTATTTCAAGTTTTGTGGGTTGAAAAGTGTAATAAATGGATTATGTAAAGTTAGATGTATAATGGGGAAAAAAAATAAATTATTAGGTCCTTTGGAAAGAATTGGCATGTGAATTAAATTAATTGGTAGGCCAAAGTATAAGTTACTAAAGATTCAAATTTGGACTTTCATTGTTGAATTTAAAAAGATGAAGATCTAGTTAGTGCAAATATATCCCTTTATAAATGGGGAAGTTCTGGAAATTATAACGAAAATGAAATTTTGGCATAAAAAATATAAATTGGTTGTATCTTAGAGAAATATAAGAAATTGAATGTTAAATGTAGTGGAGATTGTGTAAGTTTAATGTCTAGATAACATTATTATATTAGAATTTATGGGAATGGTGATGGAAAAATAATTAAATGAATAGTAAATAATGTGGAAAAGTTATGATTGAGACTTGTATACCATATAATAGGATCAAATTGTGTTTAAGCTCAATTAGAATTTATGTAATCTAGATTATTTTAGTAACGGGTCTTCTGTTTAATTAAGTAAGAAGAGAAGTAAAGAAATTAGAGAAAACATGTGAGATTAATATTTTCAAACAATGTTAAAGGTGCGTGGAATTGATTGGAAGATTTTAAATGGTTGGATTTTGATATGTGTGGCCAAAATTAAATATTGTCAAAATGGAGAATTTGAAAATTTGATATGATTATATAAAATTGTTTTGTATTAAATGATGATGTTGAAATTAAATTAATATAAGTGTGGATGAAATTTAGATTATAGCATGATTGGATGTCTATGGATATATTTTGAAAATATAGGATTATGAAATCCCAAATGTATCTTGTGTTGTTTGTATAGAAGGAAAAATATTGAAGCATAAATTGTGGATGTTGTGATAAATTAGGTAAATCGTATCATTTTAAATGTTTTATGTATTGTTGGTGAATAAATGAGATTGGATTTAATTAAATATGCAAGGTGGAGAAATTTCATGTCAAGTTTGATTTCAATGGTAAGGTTTAAAATTCATAGAATAAAAGTTCTAAATGAGAATTTAATTAAATGGCAAGAATATTAACCTAAGAATTGTTATATAATTGATGGTTGTGATGTGTTAGTGTTAATTTAGAATTTTAGAATGTATGGAAATTTTTAAGATTAATTTTTTTAATTAGTGGTATGAACAATAACTATTATTAATTAGAGAGTTGTAGGAGAAGCGTTCGAGGTAGGCCCTAATTTTTTAAGAGCTTTTGTATCAGGAGCTCGAGGTAAATGTCGTTCCCTTACCTCTTTAAATAAATTAATTGTTCTTGTAATGAATGCAAAGAAAATTTATTTGTATAGTGTACAATTGTTTATAACAACAAAATATATTATTATGTGAATATTGTATAGGGTAAGGAATATATTATATGAATATTAAACATAATAATATATTTCCTATTGGTCAGGAAATATATCGTTATGTGAATATTATCTACGGACATTGCCTATGGAGCAAAAAATATATTAAATGAATATTACTTAAAAGGTAGGAAATATATTATTTTGTGAATATTGCCTATGAGCAAAGAATATATTATATGAATATTACCTACGGGGTATAAAATATATTATGTAAATATCACCTCCAAGCTGGAAAATATATATAAAAAATTTGTTTTCATGACAAGAGCATTAATGTGTAAGATTCAAATTAATTGCAATGGGAAAATAAATACATAAAATTAGAATTGGACACAACAATATAATTAATACATGAGATTTGAATCGACCGCAACAACAAAATTAATAAGTGAAACTCAAATCAATCATAACGACGAGCTTAATGTGTGAAAATTAAATTGACCACGATGGTGCAATATATGTGTAAAATTTTAAATGGATAGTAATGACATGGTTATTGTGTTTTGCAGTTTGAGTTATAAGTATTTTAAATTGAGTGGTAAATATGAATGACATAGGATACAAACTATAAATTATCAAAATGAACCGATGAGTGTAGGGTTGATGAATAGTATAAGATATAAATATGAGGTTAAATTAATTAATGTTGATTACTACAAAGTAAGGTCTCAAGTATTGAAATGGACAATTTAATATTATTGATTTAAAATACAAATTATGGATATAAAATTGGGATTAATTATATGAATATTGATATTGATTAAATGAGCAACTTTACATTAAATGAGCACTTAAAGCTAGTGAAATGGAATTATGAATGTATAATTGAAATAAAAGCATGAAGTGTGAAGATAAAAATAAGTAAATGAACATAATTGATGTGAATCTTAAGGAATGAACAAGATTAACATATGTATAGTTGACATAAAACATGTATTATGAGTACCGAAATAAATTGATGAATATGAATGGTGTAAAATATAAGTTTTGAGTACAGAAATGAATCAAATGAACCAAGAAATGTGACTAAGATATAAGATAAATGAACAATGAGTTTAGTGAATCTAAAAGTTGACTCAAGCATTAGTTAAGTGTATGCATAGAATTAATGAATCCAAAAATATAAACTATGTATAAACCATGACATCAATTAAAATTAATAAATCCAAATTTATAAGTAAGTTAAAACATAAAGATTGGGTAATAAATTGAATAGATGATGCTGGCCCTCTAAATATGAAGTACAATTATTAGAGGAAATAAATGAATGTGATAGTGTATGTTTCAAATAGTAAAAAAATGTTATAATTGTTTTTTTAATAAATTTCTAATTTTAAGTAAGATTCTTAGAATGAAGAATATTAAAGATATATTATATTGTAATCTAAAGGAGTTAATGTTGATACAAGTAATAGTAAAACTAACACGGTGGGATAAGATTTAAAGGTTCCACCGAAGGATATTATGGTAGAAAAGATAAAGACTTTGGGGTTACATCATATTTATAGGAAAGAAGAAGGTGCATCTAAGGATAAGAAAAAGAAAATAAAAGAAAAAAGGAAAGGAATGCCAATGTTTAGGGTTGTCCCTATAATCGTTAGTGATATTGTGACAATGATTATGTATATGTAAAGTTTTATATTTTTATGCTTGTTTATACAAATAAGAAAAAGCTATTGAAATAAATGAATACAAATATGCTTATTATGTATGTTATCTCTTGTGAATTTTTACAGGTATATTCTTTTTGACAGGTCAATTATGATACCATATGTTTATTAACTTAGTTTTTGTAACTTAGTTTTTGTATTAGATATACCTATGTATAAGTTAGTTAATGATGTGAGATTGATACAATTTAAGTATACCAAAGTGTTGTAAATTTTCCATTTATTAGAATTGATAAATTAAAAAGGAAAGCAAAAGGAATAAAAATCTTTATGCAATGGTGAGGTTGCATCACAAACAAAAATGGAAATGATTTTGAAATAGGATGGTAAAAAAATAAAAATCCCTTTTCTTCATGCACAAAACAATTGAAAAGGCAAAATTAATTCAATTTTTTAGACGTTCCATAAGTCATGTAATTAGTTGGGTTTAACAATCATGGTTCTTCATATATTATTTTCAATTAATGAAACAACCATATGTGCCAATAAAAGGTAAAAAATAGTTATAATTCAATGTTGAATGAAATTAAAAAAAGTAAAATAAATACTTGGGTCAACCTGCGTAGACACTTTAACCCCATAACCTTGGGCACATTATTTGGATAACTCTATAGTAAGGAAAGTGAGAAAAACAAAACACAAAAACCATTTTTGAAAAAATTAAATGTTGAAGAATGAAATTGAAAAAAACATTAGGATATTTTAATTTCGCAACATGGGTCATGTACTAAGTTGTGTTTAATAATTATATTTCTTAGAATATGTTTTTTATATAATCAAACAATTATTGGTGAAAATAAAAAGTAATAGAAATTACGAACGAAAGCAAACTAAATTAACTCAACTATAAAATAATTGAACATTAAATGATGAAACTAAAAAAAAAAAAAATTCTTGGTCAAACCACGTTAACTACTAACCTCGCGACCATAGACATATGATTAAGATAAACCCACATAAAAAAAATAAAAAAAAAATTGAAGACCTTGGTTTCTCTAAATATTTTTTACCTCTTTTCTTTAGTTTAGTGTCCTCATGATCTTGGTCTCTCTAATGAAAAAAGAGATTGAAGCTAGAAAATATAAATTCTTTACAGAAAATGATTCTAGTTTTCTAATTATTTTGGTTGATTAAAATGGGTTTTAAAGTTGAAAAAATATAATTTTTTAGTTTTATTAATATTTTTAAGGTAGGTTAAAAAAATAATGAAAAAAAAAGTTTTGAAGGCCAAAACTAGCCATCCTTGTTACTAAAAGTTGCTTGTTGAGCACACCTTTTTTTTTCTTTTATGTTTTAAATTTATTTATTAGAAAATATAATTTTTAGTTTTATTAATATTTTTGGGTTTAGCATGCTGAGCACACTTTTTTTTTTTATGTTTTAAATTTATTTATTGCAAAATATTTTTTTATGTTTTTTATAAAATATATATTTTTCAATTTTGAGGTTTTATCAAAGTTATTTATCATATGATTTGTTTTTGAAAAAAGGGGATAATTTTAAGTAAGAATCTCATTATATAAATCAAACAATATATATATATATATATATATATAAACAAATTCCTGCAATTAAGATATCGACCTATTTTAGAACTGTATTCTAGGATGGCCAACACAAACGAAATTAAAAATTTATGTACTCAGGCATAAAAAACCAACTCTTAATTATAATAATTTTAGTTGTTACTATTTTTAAAATATAATATATTCATCAAATATCATCTATATTGAAGATTTCGAAAAACTGATACAAAGTTACATGTTTCATGGATTAAAAAATTTCTAATGGTTGAGTTACGGAATCTAGAACATTTACTAATATTTTTTTTCAATTTAATTTTTACAATTCTAATAATATTCTGTGACCATAATTCATTTGCACCATAAAAAAAATGTATTTTTTAAAAAAATAGTAATTTTCTAATTGCATTTTAAACTAGACAATTTATAAAATGTAGAAGTTGATTATATTTTTCCTTATCATTGTTTAATATAAAATATAGTAATTTTGTTTCTTCATTTATTTAAACTCAAACATTGCATACGGATTAATTAGTAATGTCTTAAAAATAAAGTTATTTTGAGTCTTTTTAACATAAAATAATGTTGTTTTGACATAAAACAAATATTAGACATATGAAGTCATTTTGACAAAAATTTCAAGTGGTTTTGGAAAAAAATTTCCTTCAGCCCTTATAGTTTGAGATGTGTATAAAGTAATCCCTTAACTTTATTTGTGTAACATTTAGGTCCTTGAATATATAAGGAGAAGATATAAGGTAGGAGAGAAAGGGTTGGTTTTTAGGTTGCTTGGTGGATTAGGTGTTTTGAGCTTTATAGTTGGTTTTTATATTTTTTTAGGATGATTCTAGGATGACTTTAGATTAAAAACAAATGTCAAAATTACATATACGTGGAAATCAACAACACTTTTATTTTTATACTTTTATTCTTATACCTTTATTTTTCAATGAAAAAATGATGTTGCAGTGCCGAAAAATAACCAAAAATTGATTGAGGAGGTTCAAAAATACAAAAGGTTGAAATTTAACAGTATATCATTGACTAATAAGAGCCTTGTTGACAAAGAAAATTCAATTTTGAAAAAATATATTCAAAACCAGATGTTTATGGACTCAATTAAATTTTATCTAAGGTTTAATTGAATTTATAGAGGGTTTGACTGCAAGAAAATTTGATTTTTAAGTCAATTTGGGTTTTTATTGGAAGAAATTAAAGTTCTAGGGTCAAATTACAATTTTTAAGAGTTGATTTAGTCAAATCAGGAGCTTAATTGCATAGTTATTGAAGTTTGATAGCCAATTAGGAACTTGATTGATGCAATCCGAAACCAAGAACCAAACCGGAAAAGACGAATAATAGAAGGGCTGAAATTGATCAAAGTAGGGCTAAATTGAAGGAATTGGAAGTTTATTGATTAATTAAGGGTCAAATCGCATGAATCCAGAACCAAGGATTGTCTTGCAAATGGCGCTAAAATCAAGAAATCTAATTACAATTTATCAGGGGGGCTTGATTACAAAATTGCAAAAACATCCAATGACCAAATCAGAAATGTTCATTTTGAATGTTAAAACAGTGTCGTTTCCTTGACAACTATTTATTACCTTCTTCATTAGCAATGGTCTCGACAGTAAAAGGCAGTGGAGACATTAGTAGTGGAGCTGCTTCAATCAAGGGAACATGTCCCACGACTGATATCCCTCGCCACCATAATGCACATCAGCCGTTTCAATCTTCCTGCAATAACCAAGGAAACACATGCATTCTCGGGCTATAAAAAGCCAGAGGAGAGACAAACATAAAGGAGGGAGAAAAAAGAGAGAGGGAGAGCGTAAGAGAGTAGAAAACAGAGAGAGGGAGAGTGTAAGGAAGAGAAAATGAGTAATAGAGGAAATACAGGGGCGACATAGCGAAACAGGGGAGAAGAACTAAAGAAAAGAAATAGAGAGAAGGATAGAACCAGATGCAAAGAGAGGAGATAAGAGACGAACATAAGGAGAAGACATAATGGAAGGGAAGCTAGACGCAGGGAGTGGCATCATAGCTTCTTCCTAGAATCCCAGCGACAAGCTCAGGAAGGACTTCTCCTAGCAACAACTGGGAACCAGGTAAGCTTTTTACTCCTTCTCCTTCCATTTATAATTGCACAAACACTGTGCATGTGAAATTTAATTACATTGTGGCTGTAGCAGGCGTGCATGAATTGTTCATGCATGTTTGCGGTTAAAAGCCAGTCGGGTCACTGGTTTGGGCCATTTACATGGCTCAGCCTGCTGGGTCCAGCCTAGCCACATGAGCCGAGTTGGGCCCAGCCTGAAAAAAAAGGACATTTTCTTCAAAAAATATTTCCGGGTGTGCAGAAATGTCCAACCTGGGGTTTCCACCTTCATTTGGTCCCAAAAAAATCTATGATTTTCCTACTGAATTTTGCTTGGTATTGGTTTGTATTTTTATATCGTACAGATACAAATCCGGTATTAAAACACCTGGTTTTTGTTAAAACTTTGCAAAAAAAAAAAATGTGTCTTGCTTTCTTGCATATGGCTGAGTTTCTCAAAGATAAAATCAAAAAATCATATTTTATTTTAAAAAAAGGGGTTTTAGCATGCAATTTGACTT
>Ga0325411_1006936_pt1 | contig 12380 bp, 7 predicted proteins | sample PopdelMetagenome_13_FD_206181 | JGI IMG/M metagenome (GOLD analysis project Ga0325411, IMG submission 206181) | Populus deltoides microbial communities from Bellville, Georgia, United States - Xylem-PdIQD-R4 | ecosystem: Host-associated > Plants > Phyllosphere > Stem > Wood/Secondary xylem... | reverse complement strand
GTGATGAAATGGGAACCAGAGAGAGTAAGGGTTTTGCCTTGCCTGGTTTTCTTTTGTTTCTACTTTCTACGGGATTTTGAGGTTTAGTCCTTCTATGAGTGCTTTACCTTTTTCCACTTTTTTTAACAGTTTTTCTGCTTTTCAATTCTTCGCAACCGGTAAGATTATTTTAAAATATATATATTTAAAATATTTTTAAGTTAAAATTTTAAAAAAACTTATACATAATTAAATAAATTGATAATTATATGGGTTAACAAATAAAAAAACTATAAATAATAAATAAAAATAAAAATAATTAAAAGGTACATTTAAATCAAGATATCTAATCTCAAAAAAATATATATTTATCCGATTGTATTTGATAAATTTTTTTATTAAATAATATTTTTATATAAGCAAACAAAAATAAAATAGAAAAAAAAATTAAATTGATTGAATAAAATAAAAGAGAAAAAAAATTGTACAAGGCTACATATATTAGAAATATTTTTTGAAAATATTTTTTATTTTAAAAAATAAAATTCATCTATATAAAAGATAAAAAAAATCATAAAAATATTTAAAATTTAAATGCATAAAAAAATATAAATATAAAACAATATAAAAACATTAATTTTAAAAAAGAATTAGAAAAAATATATTTTATAAAAAAAAGAGCAAAGGTTTGATATTGCTGGGCTTGGCCTATATCGTTAGAGCCCACGCTTGGGCCTGCCTTGGTAGGCCCTTGTAATTGGGCCCCTTTTTTTTTTTGGAACTGGAGTGGACGACATGTTGTTCATCTAATTTTTTTTGAAAAAAAAATCAGACTACACATTGTCTAATTAACCCAGATTCTGGCCACAATGGTTGCTGGAAAATCAGGACTTAAAGTTTCTTTGACACAAAAACCAGTTTTTCAACCCATTGTTTACATAAAACACCTTTGAAACCATTATAAACCTATCAATGATCAAAAAATCATCCCAAAAATCGAAAGTAACACGAAACCAAAAATTAAATCGAGCTTAGATCTATTTTTTCATAAACTTTAAAGGTAAAAAAAACACTAATATGAACTCCCCTCATTAAATAGAACTATTTGACACAAATATCGATCTTTTTTATGGCATAAATTGATGTCAACAATATTTCTCTCTCTCTATAGTCAGAATACAACAACCTCTCTCTTCTCTCTCAACTAGGGACTAAAAAATAATAAAAATAAACTTTTGTATCAAAATTGTATTTGAAAACAATTGGGGCACCAAAATCATATAATTTGCGTTATTTTAAAAGTTAGAGGACCAAATTATATCTTTCTTGAAACTTCTGACACGCTATCCATGTTTGATGTATTTTTCATTTCGATCTCTATTATTTTAATTTCACCATTGATTAAGAAATCAAAAGCAATTGATCTTAAATTAGGATCAAATCGCCTAAAATAAAATTTTGAGGACCAAAATGAATTATCAAAAATTGAATAGTCCATCCATAATAATTTGTATATGCATGAGCAATGCTGACATCTGCATCGAATATTCCATGCCTTTTAATATTTTGACTAGTTACATGACCCGCGTGATGCTGCGGGTTAATTTGTTTTGCATAAAAAATATCAAAAAAAATAAGATTTAAAAGTGTTAGGTCTTTCTGCAAAGCTATATCTAAGAATCTTGGGTTTGGCTGCAACGTCTGACCTAAGAGTAATATTTATAATATTAATAATAACATTAAATTTGCATGACCCAAGTTTAAGTGGGTTTGGCTGCAATACCAGACCCAATAGCATTGGATGTAGGTTTGGTTGTAAGGTTGTGTCATAAAAGTGTGATAATTAAATAGATTAATTAAAAAGAAAAAAACAAAGAAAAAAAACCAACAAAAAGAAAAAAAAAACTAATGAGAAAAAAGAAAAAAAAATCTAAATCAATTGGGTTAACGCATCAAATCAGGTTAACCCGTCAAATCTGGGATTCGTGTCATAAAAGTATGATAACTAAATAGAAAAAAGATTTAATATTAATGGACTAAATTTTTTTAAAAAAAGATTAATTAAAAAGGAAAAAGCAAAGATAAAAATACCTATAGGAAGGAAAAAATTAATGAAGAAAAAGAAAAAAAAATCTGAATCAACTAGGTTAAACCATCAAACCTGGGATCCATGTCATAAAAGCCTGATAATTAAACAGAAAAAATTTAATATTAAAAAACTATAGAAAAAAAATGAAGGCATAAGCTTTTTCACTGTGAATTGCATCGTGCTATTCAAAGTAAAAGGCTTAAAAAGAAAAAGAAAAAGGAAAAAAAAAAACAAAGGCATACGTCATGGGTTAATTTTTTTTTTCTTGCGTAAAAAATATCAAAAAATGCTAAGATCTAAGAGTGTTAGGTCTTTTTGCAAAGATATACTCAAAAGCCTTGGGTCTAGTTGCAACGCTTGACCTAAGAATACTATTTATAATATTAATAATAATATTAAACTTACATCACTTAAGTTTAAGTGAGCCTGACTGCAACACCAGACCCTAGAGTATTAGATGTGGGTCTGGCTATAAGGTCGTATCATAAAAATGTGATAATTAAATAGATTAATTAAAAAAACTAAGGAAAAAAATCAATAGGAAAAAAAAACTAATAAAAAAAAAGAAAAAAATCTGAATTAACTGGGTTAACCCTTCAAAACCAGGTTAACCCGTCAAACCTGGGATTCGCGTCATGAAAGTTTGATAACTAAATAGAAAAAAACAATTGACAGGTTTACCCAAAATTAACTGGGTTAACCCGTTAAACCAAGTTAACCCGTCAAGTCCGGGATATGTGTCATGAAAGTTTGATAATTAAATATAAAGAAATTTAACATTAACAAACTAAACTAAATGAAAAAAATTAATTAAAAAGAAACAAAAATTTAGGTTAACTCATCAAACCAGACTAACCCATCAAACCCGGGATCAAACAAAAAAATTCATTAAAAAACAAAAAAAATTAAAAAAATAATTTAGCGTTTCATTTAATTTTTAGTATATAATATAATATAATAATAATTATTATTATAATATAATAATTATAATAATATAATATATTAAAGATGGGAAAGTGAAAAGCGTGGGAAAGCTACAGTAGTTTTCCCACGCCTTTTAGAGTGTTACTTAATTCGCATCATGAAAGTTTGATAATTAAATAGAAAATAAATTGACGGGTTTACCCAGAATTAACTGGGTTAACCCATTAAACCAAGTTAACTCTTCAAGCCCAGGATACGTGTTATGAAAGTCTGATAATTAAATAGAAATAAATTTAACATTAACAAACTAAACTAAGCGAAAAAAATTAATTAAAAAAACCGGGTTAACTCATCAAACTAGGTTAACCCATCAAACCCGGGATTCGTATCATGAAAATCTGATAATTAAATAAAAAAATTCATTAAAAAATAAAAAAAATTAAAAAAAACACTTCTATAATATAATATAATAATTATAATAATATAATATATTAATAAGTGAAAGGCGTGGAAAAGCTATAATAGTTTCCCCGTGCATTTTAGAGTATTACTTAATTGGTCTCCATGACTACTCGCTCACCTGATATTTATTTGCTGGTCTAGGTGATAAGGGAACCATTGATGATTCGAGTTTAGTTTGGTGGGATTGGCTCAAGCCCCATTCCATGAACCATAGCCTCCCTCATCTTGTGGAATTTACGTTATCTGATTATGTAATAGTTTCAAATCTTATCTTCTTGATCTGATCTGTTTGAACTTCTGAATAAATGGAGTGACTAATTTTTGTGTGGAATTGTCTCTGATGCAGTAATGTGGCTGTTCAAAGTATTTCACTCAGCTTTATTAACTGTTATGAGGTTCAACGTTCACGATAACCCTAAAAGATTGCTCTATGAGATGGTGGCATGTGTGGAGTTTATTGGGTAGGTTACTAAATCTGAAATTTTTGTCTGAAAGTTTTGATTTTGTGGATTTTTTAGGTTTCTTCTCACAGTTCTTCATTCCTCTCTCTTTTATTTATTTAAGATTTTTTTTTGTTTTAATTGTTGGTAATATATTCAAGATTGTTATTTTTAATTCATTTTCTGTTTGCAACACTTTGAGCAATAATTAAATAGCATTTTTTTTTTATTAATGTAGGTGTCCGGACCAGCTTGTAAGCATCTCGACTAATTCCACAGGCCCTGAAGTTAACGACCATGTAAGCCTCCAGTGACTCTAAGGTTTGTGGAACTCGAATTGATGACCTATAGAGAACAAACCTAGAATCTAATCAATTGGACTACACCACTAAGATTATTAAATAGCAATTTCTTGATAAAATAGAAGGTTACACAAAAACTTAATGCATTAAATATTGTGGAAATTTAACTTCAGGACAAATTAGCACCTCATCAAAATAACTATTATAGTAGCTCACTGTTTTTCTATAAACAGGAATCTATCATATTAGATATTAGATGACATTTGCATAATAATTCTTTTCATTAAATTTGTGTTCATGCCACGTGTGCATCTAGCGGGCATTCGTTATGAGATTCCGAAGGGGAAGACATCTAAGATGTAGATATTTTTATATTTCAGCTCCGTTTGTTTCTTGGAAAGTAGTTTCTTTTTAGAAAGTGAATTCTGAGAAAGTGAATTCCGGGAAAGTGAATTATTTTCTGATGTTTGATAGTGTAATGGAAAATAAGTTGGAAAACACGTTCCAATGTTTGGTTATGTCATGAAAAATGAACTAAAAAATAATTTATTAATGTTTTATTTTTCTCAAGTTTATTAAAATAATGAGGAACAAATCTTACAAATTAAAATGTTAAATAAGAATGAAATTGAAAAAAAAATATTATTTCATAAATTATTTCAAAAAAATAAGTAACAATCAAAAGAATGAGAACCAAATTTGATAGATAAAAAATTTTAATAAAAAAATGATAAGGAAAAAGCCAATAACAATTATAAAAATGAGGATCAAAGTTAATATAAAAATTAAATTTTAAGAGATGAAATTGAAAAATAAATATTCAAAACAATATATATATATATATATATATATAGCAATCAAAAGTTTGAGAACCAAATTTAATATAATCAGCAAATAATATGACATTTCTAAATTTTTCACAACTTTCGGAAATTGTTTTCTGCCCAAATTTTCCAGGAAAACACTTTCCTGGAAACCAAGCTAAATTTTCCTTTGACTGGAAAGTGTTTTCCGTTGACCAACTTTCCTTATGTCAAACAAACACAGGAAAGTTTGGAAAGTGATTTTCCGGAAAGTGAATTCTGGAAAACAAACATAGCCTTCATATGTCTACGAAAGTTGATTTCCCAAAAAATCTATTCCTATGTGGAAATGTTATTTGTATTAAATTAACCTTTTTTACCATTTATATTTTATTAATTTGACAAGTATGTCCTCAAAACTAGTGATAATTGTTATCATTTTTTTTTAATAAAAAATTACTATCCATGCACTTTCATTTTAGAATAAATACTATATCATTATTGTGGAGCTACGCCGTAAATCAGATCAAATTTGTTGTAAATGTAAAAAAATATTTAAGTATTGTTAATGTGTTTTTTAGCAAAATAAATTATGAAAATTAACCTGATGTGACATGATCGACTTGGTAGGTTAAAAAACAGAATGACCAATAAGAATGTAATTTAGCTAAAAAAAAATCAAGATAATATTTATTTTAAATATTGAAACAACAACATAACAACAACATATTATATCGACTCAGATTAACTCAGGTTAACCTATAGAATTCGTTACTTAGGTCATGAGACCTTGATAGTCCTATGGAAAACAAATAAAATTTTTATTAAAATCAATTCTCAATCAAACTAATAATAAATGATGAAATTGAAAACAAAATTCAACTAAAAAGTTGAGTGGAATCAACTAAGGTTAACTTGTCAAACCTAAGTCATGAAATCGGGGCAATCTCATAGAAAATAAATCAAAGCAAATCATAAAGCTCAATTCTCAATTAACTCAATGTTGAAGGATAAAAGTTCTTTAAAAAATCAGTTAAAAAAGGACATAAAAAACCACCCGAGTCAACCGATCAAACCCGTGACTTAGATCATGAGACCATAATAACCTTATGGAACGCAAACTAAAACAAATTATGAAACCTAATTTTCAATCAACCTAATGTTAAAGGATAAAATTAAAAAACAAAATAAAAAAGGACTAAAGAAATAACCCTAGTTAATCTGGGTTAACCTACCAAACCCCGAGTCAGAAGACTGAGATAACTCAATAGAAAAAAATAAAAACAAATTATAAATTTCAATTCAAAATAAACCTAATTTTAAAGGATTAATTTAAAAATATATATATTAAAAAAGATTAAAAAAAACTAAGTCAACCTAGCTAACCTACAAATTTCGTGACCTGGATCATACAATTATGATAACCCTATAGAAAGCAAATTAAAAAAATAATTATGAAACTCAAATATCAATCAACTCATTGTTGAATGATGAAGTTGAGATTAAAATCAATTTAAAAATAGCTCAAGTCAATACAACTAACTCGCAAACCTCGTGACCTGAGTTATGAAACTAGGATAATACCATAAAAAAATAAAAAAATTATGAACTTCAATATTTAACAAACCCAATATTAGATAATAAAATTAAAAAAATAAAAATATTTAAGAACTAAAGTTGAAAAACCTTAATATTTCACTGTTCACTACTATAGTGAAATGCCATAGCCTTTTAGTATATGTTAATTTTTATTTTCCATGTAACAAGAATTCCTCAACCTGATACATGACAATTAGACATGCTATCATATATGGATATTATTAGTTATTTAATTGAAAAATAGGTAATTATATCACATCATGATTAAAAAAAAATTAGAGAAAGCTTAAAAATACAAAGAAAAAAAAAGATATGATACTTGGATAAATTTAATTAATTATTTGATAATTGAACTTTTTTATATTTTGACATTAAATTGAAAGAATTCATATTACCTTGGACATAGAATATGTAAATACAAATCCAAACCTAATTAAAAAAAACTCAAATTTAAATATAATTAAAAATCTAAAATCTAAAAACCATAAGGCTTTAATCCAAACCCAAACATGAAAAATAAGAGCTCGTTCGGAATTACGGTAGTGATTGCTTTTCAAAGTGTTTTCGCTTAAAAATGCATCTAAATAATTTTTTTTATTTTTTAAAATGATCGGAAAACACCAAACAAATTTAATTTGAAGCAAATAAAAAAATAAAATTTTTAAAATTTTTCAAAAGCGTTTTTAAAATGAAAAAAAAGGGCTTTAGGAATCCTTCATCCTAGAATCAAATAGGTCGCTATAGCCTCTCTCTGCAAACTAAAACCCTTGCCTCTTATTTTTTCTTCCTTTCTTGGGGTTGTCATTGACTATTTAGTAGCTAGACCCAAAACCTTCATCTTTCTTATTACTTCTTTCTTTTTTTTCTTTCTTCCTTTCCCTTTCCCTTTCCCTTTCCCTTATCTTAATTTTTCTTTTTATCAAATTCAGATCTATATTTCTAGATCTTTATGTGTTTTTTTCTTAATAAAAGTGATCTAGATCTTTACAGATCTAAATCTTAGTTTGTTTATTATTATAGATTCAAATATGAGTTATCTGGATCTAGATCTTTGTTTAGTTTCTCCATTTATTAGGGTTGGTTTCCATTAAATAAAAGTATGATGCTTGTTTATAGATGTTTTGAAGATTTTGATAAAGGTTGGAAAAGATTTTCATCAATTCCATCTTATTTGTGAATGCATTATGTTTGTAAAGACAACTCAAGCTTGGAGAGTTTTCCTGCTAGGAATAAAAATGACAATTGTATTGCAATAATAAAGAATCATAAGCTTGGATATTCTTCAAGAGAAAATCTGGTGCTGCGATGTTCTCTGGGAGTCAACCAACTATAATGCTATTTTAATGGAATCATCTATAGCTATTCTAGTCATTAGGGAGTTGTTTTGTTAGTTGTATTTCTTTAAGAAAATTATAGCTAATAAGAGAGTTTATTAGTTATGAGATTGTGGTCTTATTTATTTATAAGAGTTACGTTAACTCCAAGACTTGTACTATTTATTTAAAGATGAAATTCAATTAATAATAGACACAAGGTTTTATGGATACCTTCACTGTCAAATTTAATCTAATAGATTATATTCTTATCAAAGAATAAGAATTAACATTTGATATTAGAGCCTAAACTTTTGAAGGGAGTGAAAAACGAGAGGAAACTTATTAAGAGAGTAAAACACAAGAGAAAAGTGGGGGAAAAAACCACTTTAAAATTGCAGCAGCAATCACCAATGGTATCTGATAACTTTGTACAACCTGTAATTTCATGCTTCGATGGTCATTATAACCATTGGAGTTTGTTGGTGGCAATGTTTTTAAGATCTAAAAAGTATTGGCATCTTATAAAGTATATCTTGAAAGATAAATATCAACAAATGCAACACAAAAAAAGATTCATGATGAATAAAAACTGAAGGACCTCAAAGCAAAAAAATTACTTGTTTCAAGCTATAGATCGTTTTATACTTTGAGACTATTCTTCAGAAAGATATCTCCAAGCAGATATGGGACTCCATGAACAAAAGATATCAAGTGACAACTAGAGTGAAATGATAACATCTTCAAGCTCTTTACAAAGAGTTTGAAACACTTCAGATGAAGCTAGGAAAATCAGTAGATGATTATTTGTCTAAAACACTAGCTATAACTAGTAAAATGAAACTTCATGGAGATAGAATGAAAGATGTTACTATGGTAGAGAAAATTCTATGATCAATGACAATAAAGTTTAACTATATTTTTTATTCAATTGAAGAGTCTAACGACATTGATTCTCTTTCAATTGATGAATTATGCAATTCATTGCATGTTCATAAACAAAAATTTTAACAACAAGAAACTGCAGAAGAAGAGCATACATTACAAGCTACAACATTTCAAGAAAGAGGACAAAGAAGAGGTAACACCAAATATGGGGAAAGAGGAAGCATAGATGAAGCCTAGATCCAAAAGAAACATAAAAAGGATATAGTGACAAGTTCTAGGCAAATAAGTTTCATAAATCTATAATTAAGTGTTTTTGATATGATCGATATGGTCACAATTAATTTGAATGCTACACTAACTTGGAAAGAAATAAGATTAAAAAGATAAAATTTGTATAACAAAAAAAAAAAAGAATGAAGATGAGGCTACATTCCTAATGGTATGTCAGGAAATAGAAGAAACAATCTCAAACCTATGACATCTGAACACATGTTGCACTAACCATATGTGTAGGAATAAATCAATGTTCTCACAGTTAGATGACTCATATAGATCAACTATAAAACTTAAAGATGACTTAAGAGTAACTTTAATGGGAAAAAGAAACATTAGAATTCAAGCTAAAAATAATCAGCTGCACATCATTATTAGTGTCTTTTATATTCCATAGTTGAAAGGCAATCTTTTATGCCTTAGATAGTTCCATGAAAAAGGTTATTCAATCATCATAAAGGATGAAGCCTATTACATCCAAGATTAGGAGAAGGGGTTAATCACTATGGCTTAAATGACTGTAAATAGAATGTTTCCTTTAAACATTCAAAACTCACAACATTCATATTATTCAACTAAAGAAAATGAAACTTGGTTATGGTATGCATGATATGGACACTTGAATTTCAAATGGTTAAAAACTCTTCATGATAAACAGATAGTATTTCGGCTCTCTCAAATCACATGTATAGATATAATTTATGAAGATTATGTTATAGACAATCAACACCGAAAGTCATTCATACAAAAGAAAATAATAAGAGCATGCAAGCCACTATAAGTTGATCCATTACAATATACATAGTCATATTCATCCAATTTCTAATGGAAAAAAGATATACTTCATTATGTTCATAAATGACTTCAATTAGAAAAATTGGGTGCAGTTTCTACAAGAGAAATTAAAAGCATTCAAGAAGTTTAAAGCTTTAATGGAGAAGAAAAACATTTTAAGATTAAAACCCTTCACAGTGATTGGATAATAGAATATACTTTAAAAAAACTTGAAGATTTTTACAATAGACATTGAATTCAAAAACATCTCACAACATCATATACACAACAACAAAATTATGTATTAGAAATAAAGAATTGTAACATTTTAAATACGGTACGAAGCACGCTAATAGTGGAAAAATACCAAAAACATTATAGCCTGAACTATTTGCAGTGAAGAATATGACTCCTGAAGAGGCTTGGAGTGGTCAAAGGCCTACTACAATCAATTATTTCAGGATTTTTATATGCTAGATCAAAATCGATAGAAACTTGATGATAATAATGTGAAATGTATCTTTTTTGGTGTAAATGACTTCTAAATCATACAAATTGTATAATCCAATTTTTTTAAAAACTTGCATCAATAGAGATGTAGTTTTTTTATGAGAAGAAGAAATGAAGATGGGATACAAATAAATCAGGGCAACAATCGTACAACTTGTCTATTAACTTTGATAAAGAAAAAGAAAATGTTTAATTTGATCATCAAACTACAACTTCAGATTCCTTTAAAGAACATACATCAATAGAATTTGTAAGATAAAGAGAATCACATATAAAGAAAAGACCAACTTAGATGATAGATTATATTAGTGGAAGTGAATTATCTGATGAAAAAACAACCACATACTATGTTTTACTTGCTGACAATGACCCTATCACCTTTAAAGAGGCAAGCAAAGAAACAAAATGGTAGAGGATCATGTCATAAGAAACTCAAGCTATAGAAAAGAACCAAACATGGGAATCAACAAGACTTCTCAAAAGGCAGAAAGTAATTAGTGTAAAATGGATTTACAAGATAAAGGTGAATGAAGTTGGTATTATGGAGAAACATAAGGCTTGTTTGGTGGCAAACAAATACAAACAAGAATTGAGAGTTGATTATAAAGAAGTATTTGCTCCAGTTGTCAAACAAGATACCATCCAGTTAGTTCTTTCAATTGCAGCACAACATTCATGGTCCATTTTTCATAAGGATGTAAAATCATCCTTTTTGCATGAAGATTTACAAAAGTATATGTACATTAAGTAGCCTTCTAGTTTTATATAAAAAGGGAATGAAGATAAAGTTTACAAATTGAGAAAAGCATTATATGGATTAAAACAAACACCTAAAGCTTGGTATAGTCAAATAGAGTCATACTTCAAAAAGGTAGGCTATCATAAATATCTTTATGAACATGCATTATTCATAAAGACTAAAGAAGATGGGAAGATGCTACTAGTTTGTTTTTATATAAATGATCTCATTTTCATAGGAAATGATGAAACAATGGTTGCAAAATTTAAAAGCTCAATGAAGACAGAGTGTGAGATGAAAATATAGGATATACACACTAATTTTTTGGCATTGAAGTAAAGTAGTCATCAAAAGGAACTTTCATTACTTAGAAGAGGTATGCACAAGAAATTCTAGATAAATTCCAGATGAAGGATTGCAACTGTATCATCACTCTAATGAACTAGGATTGAAGTTGTATTAAGATGCTGAAGGAAAAAAAAAGATAAAGGCCACTCTTTACAAATAAATTGTAGGAAGCCTAATGTATCTAACTACAATAAGTTTAGATATTATACATGTTGTGAGTATCATAAATAGATATATAGAGTATCCAACAAAGCTTCATCTTGGTGCATCATTATCTTGTTATTTGAAAAGAATGATTGATTATGGAGTTTTATATTCAAATGAGTCATCAATGACAATGTGTGGATATACAAATAGTGATAATGCAGGAGATGTAGATGAAATGAAAAGCACTTTTGGTTATGTATTTATGATGGGATTACCAACAATTTCATAGTAATCTAAGAAACAATCAATCATGATTTTATCCATAACAAAAGCTAAGTAAGAAGAGACTAAAAAGTTTACTTAGGGTATATTCCACGAAAAAAGTTCTGAAATAAATATGTAAACTAGTGTTTGAAGACTTTCAGTTTAAATAAGAGTACGTTAGGAATAAAAGTTACAGTTGCATTTCAATAATAAGGAACCATAAGTATGGATTTTTTTTAAGAGGAAATCTGATGCTGAGATATTCTTTAGCAGTCAAACAACTATAATGTTATCTTAATGGAATCATTTGTAGTTTTAGTCATGTTTTGTTAGTTGCACTTTCAAAAAATTATAGTTAGTGCTATTTTTTTTTACAAGAGTTGCATTAACTTTAAGACTTGTAATGTCTATTTATAAAAGTTTTGTGTTTGAATGAACCTTTATCTTTTACCATTAGAATGAATGAGATATAAATAATTCAGTGAGTGCAACAGAAGATAGGAACTAACTCCTATATCTCAATAAG
>Ga0325411_1006935_pt1 | contig 12381 bp, 12 predicted proteins | sample PopdelMetagenome_13_FD_206181 | JGI IMG/M metagenome (GOLD analysis project Ga0325411, IMG submission 206181) | Populus deltoides microbial communities from Bellville, Georgia, United States - Xylem-PdIQD-R4 | ecosystem: Host-associated > Plants > Phyllosphere > Stem > Wood/Secondary xylem... | reverse complement strand
TGAGAGAGATGGATAACCAGCCTCTCATGGCCCAACCCTTTATCAAGATCAAACAAATTATCATCACTTCGCTGGAAACAAAACTACAAAATACATAAACATTTACAGATTCAATAATATTGGCTGTAAAGGCATTTTTGAGTCCGTGACCGCAACAACCCTTTTGATTTACACACACAAAAAAAAAAGAAAAAAAAACATAATTCTATTAGACATGCCCCTTCTTGGGAAGGCATCCAGTACCATGGTAAAAGCTTGCATTGCTCGATATACCAGGATTCAGTTGTCCCAACCAGTGAAACCACATTTCTTTACGAGAACACAAATTCCGGCAACAATCACATTTCCTTCTTTTATGTCCAAAAATATGTTCCTACAGCAATACTTTAAAAAAAAAAAAAAGGTTGGAAAACTGGTGCAGAATGCACCTTTTTTTTCTCTTCTTTTTTTTGTTGCCAAAGACTGGCTATCCATCCCTCTCGTTCAAGTATCAGCAATGCGCTTCTACAGCTCGTCAGTCAACAGCAAAATATTTTCTAGAAGACATATTCTTCAGGAGGTGCTTCTTCTGGAATCTGGGTATGCACAAGGAAGAGACCAATTAGACTCACTAAGGTCCAGAAATCAAGCATTACAAGGCCTAAAATTCACTTAAAAAGTAATTGCATAGAAAAACCAACTGCTAATGCAGTTGCAGTGCTGACACTTCTAGCTCCTTCCATATTTCAGTTTCTCAAAATTGATGGGCTACCAAAAACTGATCTCTCAGTTCATAAACCTCTGACTGGAAACACAGATCTAATTGCAAGTCCCATGTAAGAGAAGCACACAACGAATCCCATACCTCTCCAGGAATCCATTTTTCCTTCAACCAGATGCTTGCATCCCCAGAAACAGTCTCCCTTTGCACCATAGTTCTGAAGGATTATAAAAGGCAAGTAAAAATTTAGTCGTACACATCTGATATGAGCCAATAGACAAATTAGGATTCTGTGTTAACATTTTTCAAATTCCATCTACAAAAATACCCAGTAAAGAGACAGGATTATGTCTGAGTAGAAGGTAGTTCAAAGAAGATAGATGTCAAGCTGGAGAACAGTGGTTAAAAAAACATGATAACTAAATATGAACTTGGATTCATCCTAGATGCAAGCTATATGGAAGAAGAATGCCTTCTGCTAAGGAAAATTGTGTAATGCAAATGCAAATTCAATGTTCTCAAACCTTAAACTTCTGACAATGACTAAGAGAGGTCTTGATTGTTATAAGTAGCAATTCCAACTCAAAACATACATCATTGTGTATGCTTAGAACGTGAAGTGGCACTCAGAAATTCATAATTTCAACAGACCACTTCTAGTTTGCTTTAAAACTACACGTTCTTGACATGCTTACACTGGCTGAACATTTGTAGTAGCTTGCCCTGCTGCATTAAAAGCTGAATTGAGCCCGTTGGAAATGCTAAGAGGGTGGATTGATGGGTTTTGCATTGACAATGGAGAAGAAGAAATATTTTGAATGCTGTTTACACCACTGTTGCCAAAGCCTGCTATATTGGGGGAGAAGGAATTTCCAAGTGCCTGATTAGGAAGTTGGCTGCCAAGCAGGCCTGTCATATGACTGATAATCAGAAGGCATAGATCATAACATGCACATCAAAACAGAAAATACCAAAACCTACAAAATCGCACCGGCATTTATGGATGGAAAACTGGTTGTTCCAAATGCACTTGAAGTCTGGCTAGAATTTGAGGCGTTTGCAGAGAGAAAATTATTTGTCCCAAATGCACTCACAGTCTGACTAGAATTTGAAGGAAGATTTGATTGCCCAAAGACATTGTTTGATGGTGCAGAGGGGCTGAAAAGAAAATTGCTTAACATATATAAAAAGCCAAGGAGATAGCAAGGAACAAAATTTCATTAAATTAATAATTTCAACATGACTGAAACAAAATCAGAACGCTCTGAAAGGTTTTCTTGCCTTACTCCAAATGCAGTTAAAGGCTGACTTGGTTGCCCAAAGGCATTATTTGATGGTGTAGCAGACCTGAGAAAACAGAGACAATTTGCTTAAAATGACTAATGAAAGCCTAATAAATATTAGGAACAGGGTTTCAAGACATAAAATCAAGCAGGCACCATGGGTTTAAGGAAAGAATGGAACAAAAACCTCATATTAAGAGAAGTCCCCAGTTGACCAAAACTGGAAACTGATGGAGGGGCAGTATTTTGAGCAGCAGCTGGAGTTGCATTGGCAGTGGCTCCGAAGAATGGACTCTGACCAGCAGGAGCAGGCTTTGAGGGAGCTATATTGGGATTATGGAGAAGGTTATTGAACTCGATCAACTTCGAATTGAGTAAATTTCTCTCCTTTTCAACCTGCAAAGGATGTGTTTAGTAATAACTGAACAAGGGCAGCAACATTAGTTTTAACTTAGATATCTAATCTCTATGCTCATCTACAATGGCATCCTTCTAGAGCCAAAGTGATTTTTTTTAATCTTTTCTTCTGTTCTTTGTGGCTTTAGCAGATATTATTCAAATAAAAGCAATAATCAGTACATAGTTTATGTGATTGTTCATAATACCATAAAAATTAAAAATAGAGTTTTTTTGAAGCAACAGTTTGAATATATCATCTCCGGGAAGTTTCACTTCAATATATTATAGATTTCTCAAATCTCATACCAATGTCCCATCCACATGCATAAGAATATGAATCCCATCATCCATAGGACTCACTATTGCATCTATGAAGGGTTGTTTCCTTTGATATGCCCTAGAAAGTTATACATAGTTTTAATTGCATCCCTCAAAGTTTCAGTTGTCTATTTAACTTTGTAAACTCCTCAGATTTAATTCCACGTGTTTGAAAACAAAATCGCAAGCAGAAACAGTGAGAGAACAAATGATGATGGAAAACAAAACATTATATCTGCTGTTAATAAAGTATAAGCAAGCAGAAGAGTGGGAAAGCAGTCTGCTGTATTTTTCTTACAATTGATTGCAAGCTCAACCCACGCTTATAATCATCATATGCTGCAGCTCGCAATTCTTCGTAACTAACATCACCAATAATGTCACAAGGGCCACTGCATACAGACAAAACGAAAAGCTCAGTCCAATGCATCCTCAAAATAAAAAGAAAGGAACAAAACTAGTCAGAAAGTTTCAAATCAGATGGTGGAAGTCCATTGAGACATAAAAAAGCCATGATTATAGAAACTTAGTATCATCATTCATAATCACATTACTTCAGAAATGTATTCCAAACATGCATTTTCAAGAAGCACAAGCTGGTTTTTCATTCCTAATGATTGTTTTATCATCGAATTTCATCCTTTCAGCCTAACAGGGACTGTGCTAGTCCCTTTTCTCCATTTCAATCAAACTACTTTGATTCTAGGGGTATATCTTCTTAAATGTCCATCTTTTTTTTTTGCATGATGGAACCTAGGTGTCTTCTTTATCCTTGGTGTAGCTAATAAAGAAATGCAAATGTTCTGTTTTAATTCTATTCAATCCAAAACCTTTTCTAGAGAACTGGTCATGGTTGTTTAACTCTGACTAATTGATGTCCATCACAAATGGGATTATTTCTGTTTGAAAGAAAAAAGTGGGCTTAAACGCAAGATTACAAGACCAAAGACAGGATCCAAGAAAATGACAAGAAAACAACATGATAGTACACCATGAACGTAGAAACAAAGGAAATAACTATATACAACGTGAATGCATTGGCAATTGATGATCATATGATCTATACTGCGGATGTTTCAAGCTTTTTTCAAATGATAAATGGGAGTTAGAACGACATACTCTCTCAAATGACCATAGCATGTAAGCTTCCAAAGCGGTCTCTCATGCTCAAAATCTTCAGCAATGAGACGTTTACACGAATCAGGATCCGCGCAACTGCAAACAAGCCAAATGGACAATTTAATTAGGTACAAATAAAACAGAGTCTCAGCAAAAATAAATGAAATTGTTTATTTGAAGGTATAGCAGCAAGGTTGTGTTACTTGAGAGTAGTAAATAGAAGAAGTTACTTATGATTGGCAGGCTGACTGTCAGGTCGTTGACGCGACGAAGGGGCAGAGGCACCACGGGACCATTTATTCTCAAAAGGCTGAAGCACAAACACAATAAAGAAGCAAGTATTATTATGAGTAACAAAAAACGAATCATAAAAATAAATAAAATCATGATCGAGTAATAAGCGTAAAAATGCAAGCATGTACAATACATAAAAAGAAGAAGGAGGAAAAAAAGAAGAAGAAAAACTTGTGGTTTAAAGCAGTGTGTGTGTGTGTGTGTGTGAGTGTGGAGGGAGGAGGGGAAAGAACCTTGAACTGTTGAGGTCTGTTATTAGCAGAATTATTAGGGGCAGGCCCAAAAGGACTGTTGGGTCTTTGCTGTTGCTGTCGATTGCCAAATCCAAAAGAGTTATTATTGTTGTTATTGGGTGTTTGCTGATTGCCAAATCCAAAGGGATTATTGCTGGATTTGGGGGGTTGCTGAGGAGTGACATGAAGAAATTTGCATCTATCACCATACTGACAGCTAAATCAAAAAACAAAAACAGCAGAGTAGTTAGTATCAGCAATTAAACCCTACACCCGTAGGATAATGATTAGCTGCTGACAAATAAGAAGAAGATACTGATAATTGAGAAGGATGAAGAAGAGGTGATTAAATACCTGCCACGCTGAAAATTCCTACAAGGTTCCTTCTTTTTATACATTGTTATTCCTTGTTTCTCTCTGAATTGAATGAAAATGGCGTTTATTTATTATTACTTTGCTTTTAGCTCTGCTCTGCTTCCCTCCCTCCCTCCCTCCCTCCCGATTTTTAATACCAGAGAGAGAGAGAGAGAGAGTTGGGTTGGGCCATGCTAGCCCACTCATGTTAAACAAGAGCCCACCATCAATCAAAGTTATACTATTATACTGGGACTGGAACTGGGGATGGAGGCTACTGACTAGTAAACAAAACAGAGGGAAGAGAGAAAGAGGAAGAAGATGAAGTGATGAGATGTGCAGTATAATGGGTGTGTGTGGAAGGGTGGAAAGCTTAGGCTTGAGAAGGCCGAAGAGCATTATCTTTATCAAGAGCACTCCTAATCATGATCATGCTCAAGATGATCCCACCAACAAGAAACAGCCCATTTCTGGAAAGCCCACCAGCAAACAGCTCCTTTCAGAAAATAATCAACTTCGCCTCTTCTTCCCCAGATGAGGAAAGGTGGAGCACTGGTATTATCATCATCACTCTTGCATATGTCAGTCTCCAGCTATATAAATATTGGCTTATGCATGTAAACGTCTCTCTGTGGTGCGGTTGAAATCAATACCTTTTAAGTGGAACTGGCAAACACAGGTACAGTTTCTGACGTGTTGAGGCACCTCCTCTTCCCAAACATTTCCGTGATTGTGAAGGACACTCTGGTCCTCCCCCACCTAAACACGGACACATTCCTACCATGGAAGAACAGGGTGCCGGGATGGATGGGGAAGAACTCAATATGATGAATTCTGTTATGAATAAGCTCTTTCAGATGGAATATGTTTCAGACAATACATGTCGTGAGATTGAACTCGAAAATGAAGTTGATGATGCCATCAAAACAATTGATAATTCACAACTTAAAAGAGAATGAAGGTGATATTGATGGAGATGACGATAATCTCATAATTAATATAGTGAGTGGAGCACAGGCAACCATGGTAGCTGATCAGGGACTGATTAATATTCCATCAATCATAAATCTTTGCTTTTTTTTTCATCTCCTGGTTATTCGCTTTCAAGTTTGAACTTGTTAGGCTTCAGCCTTAACAAGTCACTACTAGAAAGGAATAGGAGAAAAGAAGAAGTAGAAGAAGAAGAAGAAGAAGAAGAAGAGAAGAGTTGATACAGAAATTGTTACTTCATTCATTGCCTGGTCCTCACTAATCTCATACAGTCTTATTTATATCTTGAAGCTAACTGACTTGCCTCTAACTTCCTGTAACTACCTTCCTAATTGTTACTAACTGAATCAACTAACTACCTATTATGCACATGCTAATTTTAATTCACCACATGATAAATGCCAAGTCAAGCCAATGTTATGCTATAACCAATCTTTTGCTGCAACCACTTCTTTCCGAAGCCAAGGTTCGTAACAGAACTTGATGGTGGCACAAAACCGAGGCCAATACAAGAGAAGATTTTAGCTCAAAACTAAGTCCAAACACCAAGAAAAAGAAGGGCAAAACCGGGCCCAACAAAGGAAGACGAAGGAAGGGCTAAACCATATCTAGAAGGGCAACACCTAATCCAGAAAGGCAAAACCGAGCCTAACATGGAAGGAAGAAGAAAGGGCTAAACCAAATCTAGAAGGGCAACACCTAATCCATAAAGGCAAAACCGAGCCTAACATGGAAGGAAGAAGAAAGGGCAAAACCGAGGCCAAATGGTGGAGAAAATGGGCTCAAAACTGAGTCCGAAAGTGCTGAAAAAGGGGTTTAAAGGTTGTTAGTTAAGGCAGTTAGTTGTTAGTTAATTCAGTTAGTGTTAATTGTAGTTAGTTAATTCAGTTAGTAGAGTTAGTTACAAGGTTGTTAGTCATTGTATATAAGCTGGAAATAATAAACCTGTAACTCAGATGATGACATTGAACAATTTTAGCAGCTAACTGTTAAGCTCTCTATCTCTCTCAACTCTCTTATACCTATCCCTCAATTTTTCTTCTAAAACAATTGTTTGTTGAGAAAAGATTCTTAACAATTTGTATCAAAGCCATTTTCCAACGGTAAAGGAAGGTAGCTTATGTTCAAGAAATTATTAACAACGGTGGAAAGCAGCATCGAAAGCTTTGGAAGAACACATGATAGATTTGAAAAACGAGTGTGAAATATTCACCAACAACTTCAAGAAATCAATACTTTGATTTAAAAACTAAAAAGAATCATCTTTGGTGATTCTTTTACTCACAAAAATAGTTCAAACAGAAGCCAATCACCAAGACAATTTAAGTTCAACTTCTTTTAAAGAGCGTTGTTCGAAAATGACTGACCTTCCAAAGTTACCTATGTTTGTTTGTAATGTGGGGTATAAAGTTTTTTAAATCGGCTTGTTTCAGATATTCCAACCATTTAGGATTATAACAAAGCTTTTCATGCTTCGTGTTAAAAATCAAGTTCTTCTAAAAATTCAAGATATTATTTCAATTATAAAGGGAATGACTGTTTATGTTCAATTCTCATAACATCAAGAACTTACTAAAATGGATCAAAGAGGTAAAATGGTCTTCTTTAACTAAATTTGAGATTAGTTCTAGGAAGAAACAAGAAGTGAGTTTTAAAGAAAATGAAGTGAAGTTTGATTCTTTGAATAATAAAAAATATTGTTTACTGTGAATTGTTGTACGAACCTCTTGAAAATGGAGAGTTTGATGAAAAGATTGAAAGTTCTAGTGTGAAAATACAAGAAGCTGAAAATTATATAAAGGAAGATGAGGGTGATGTTGAGGAAATTGATGAGGAATTGAGCACGTGAGGATAGTTAGAGTTAATTGTAGTTAGTTAGTTGTTAGTTAATTCAGTTAGTAGAGTTAGTTACAAGGTTGTTAGTCATTGTATATAAGCTGAAAATAATGAAATTGTAACTCAGATAATGACGTTGAACAATTTTAACAGTGAACTGTTAAGCTCTCTATCTCTCTCAATTTTAGCAGGGATAGAAGATGATGGCGTTTCGTGGGTTGAAATCGCTTTCTGTTCTTCCATTCCATTAACTTCCTCAAGAACTCTTCATTCTACTCAATTTTACAACATGATGACGAGAAGGCATCGAGGCACCTTAAGCCGCTCATGCAGCAGCTTCTGAATTTCAATTTGTGTGCGCAAAGCCTCTGTTACTTCCAAGTCTCTGCAAGAGAATAATTCATTGGAGGGTTTCCATGAACCAATGAAGAAAGACGGAAAGAGAAGAAGATACTAATCATTGACCTGGTGGGCTCATTGACACGTGCATCATTGTCATTGCCCGACGATGAAGCTTCATTCTTCTCTGCAATGGTGGGAGTGCTTCTGTCTTGACACCGAGAAGCAAAGCATGTAAAAAGTTAGGATTAGCAGTCACAAAGCATGTAAAAAGTTAGGATTAGCAGTCACAAGCTTTAAAAGAAAGAGAGGAAAAGATGTGGTAGAATCAATTGGAACCATCACAGAGCTATTTTGGTGCTTACTTGGAAGTATTTGATCTCTGAGAACATGAAGAGTATCTGAAGTTTTTTTTTTTTTTTTCCATGGTGATACCAGTATAACCACAAGACTGAAGTTGCTTGTAAGAGCTATCCAGAATCCTAAAAAACAAGGAAAAGTACGTGAAAAAACAAAAACTTTCCTCTGTGCTGTTACATTATTAGAAATCCATCGGCAAGTAATTATTTCGAATTAGTCAAGCCGACAATTGTTAATTAATTTAATGTTAATGAAGGAGAATTTCTTGAGTTCCCTGGTCTCCCATAAAACCTTGCTTTATTTTATTGAAATTCGCATTTGGATTCCATATTCATCTGTACCATTTACCAAAAAAGAACAAGAAAAAATCCTTTGACGTAGAAAGATTCAATTCACTTTCTTTCCTACAAAAGTGGTTCTAATCCATCGCCGAGTAAAACCTTTACACCGGCAGACATTTTGCTTATTAACGACACGGCCTGCGTCGAATTTAAAAAGGGAAAGATCTCGAAAGGGTGCGGCATTTCCTACAACTGCACGGCCTTCTTCGAGTTGTACAAGGTTCTGTTAGATAAAAGTCTGAAGGAATTGGGACATCAGAGCCTAACATCACAAGGTTAGTTGCCTGTTCGAGATTTTTCTAGTGACTGCAGTTTAAAATATTTAAAAATATGTAAAAATAAAATATTTTATTTAAAAAAATATTATTTTTAACATCAACATTCAAATAATCTAAAAACATAAAAAAAAAACTATTTTAAACAAAAAAAATTCATAATTTTTAAAAACACAGTTTCCTGTCTCCGCTATTTCATCGAAATAACACTTGGGAGACTTCTCACACTGAAATAGAATTCACCTTGCAAGAGTAGCATCATCAGTTGACCGTACAAGTAAACGCACACAAAGTTACCAACCACCATATAAAACACAACTTCATCCTCTAATAAACCAGAAGATGGAATAAATTGTGTCATCATAAAGAACCACCATAGATAATCAAAGTACCCAATAAAGTCCATCTCAAGTTCTGTTTGCCTACGCCTTTTCAGTGCATGGCCACAGGAAACTGTCGTCTTAATGATCTTTTGTTACGTTTACATATTGGGGGGGGGGGGCTGCTAAAAATTAACGTTACAGTCCAACAACATAATCAAGGCAAGATCTTGAGGAAAATGCCTTTACTGGCCCCCATTTCTATCTGTCTTTGAGTTCCTGCTCGAATTGGAGCAGCTTTTCACGGACAGGCTGTAAAAACAGCTTCAAATCCTGACTGATCTGCAGCTTATCTTGCTGCGAGAGATCCTTCTCGTCATTAAGCTGTACTTGCATCTAGAATAGCAAGAGCAAAAGATTAAGATTTATCATTAAAAATCTTTAATTAATCATTAGACTAGAGTCTATATACAGATGAGTGCAAACTGACAGGCTAGCACAAACCTCCATAAAGATAGATACACATAGAAATGGTTTGATAAAATAAAAGTGCCACCGGTTAATATGACTCATGCAAGTTTATGGGCTATTTGACCTTTTGTCTGCTATATAATTGTTCATGGAATTACTACAGGTTACAAGCAAGCCCTCACTGTAGGAATTACTCTATTCCACGCTATTAAATAAAGAACTGAAGTGTTTTCTCATCTTTTAGTTATTTTGATGAGAAGATGATGGAGCAAGCAGGAGGGAGTAAAGCATCACAAAAACAACCTGGCCTAACATACAGAGGGGTTTTGCACTATATTTCCACAGGTCACCCTAAATTTCCTGATATTTTCCTGTCACTTCCAGCTAGATTTCATTCTATACTCCAAACACTTGGATGGAAATACAGAACTTACCTGCAGGTCATCCAGCTCACCAAATGAAAACTCGGGAAAATCTATGTCACCCTTCACCATCCTTTTCTCCTCTTTGACAGTCCATTCCCCTATTTCCACGGACATAACAACTCTTTCAGGATAGAGTAGATAGATCAAGATGGGAAAGGAGGCCATTTTAAATGACAACAAATTACCTTTAACTTTCAATGTCAACTCATAGGTATATCCAACGCGTTTCTTGTTCCTCACGATCACCAAGAATGCCTGCTCACTCAAGTGGTAACCGAATTAAACTTCCCATGCATATCAAATATGCAGAATATTGAAAACATGATAATGACAGAAATATTTGTGCAGGGCCTCTTCTTAAATAATAATGAAACATCAGAATAGGAAAAAAAAAAAAAAAGGAAGAAAAAACACTAACAACAAAATAACGTGAAGTAGAATAAGGGTTTGAATCTAAAAGGGGCCATATTTACATATAAGATTATCAAGTGGTAACCAATTATCACACATTTTTCTGACTTTCAGTCCAATTTCGATCTGCACTAGAGAGCACTAGAACTTCTGGTTTGCTTTTTCATGATATTAGCCATATATAGGACAATTCAAAGACAACACAGAACGACAGCAATCAACCAACATAAAAAAATATATAGTGTCTTTTTAACTGTTTCCCCAGATCAAAACAAAGTGGAAATATGATAGCGGGACTGGAGTAGTTCAAAGTGGCAACTTTTCTGTCATATACTCTTATAAAGTCTTGGATTGGTCCAAAGTAGGAACAATAGTTTTCAATGGAAAGCAAGATAGATATCTCAACTTCCTCTAGACTTCTTCTATTTTTTTCTTAGAAAAAATTCTAGGAGCTGTCTAAATTAGGAATGTGACCACTGGTAACTTCCAAAAGAGAGGCAAATCTTAGCAAAGTGAGTTTTAATTAAAGCAGCTGAATCAATCAATCAAGTCATCTATTCTTACATTAAACAGGCTAGAAGCTCTTGGGATTTAATCGGTAGAGTACAGCTGCCTGGCAAAGGTGTTCCTTTTGTATAAGCAGCAAAGATATGTAGGAATGTGCATCACTAACCATGTTTTTGAGAGCATTATAAAAAGCATTCGACAGAGAAGAAACTTCTCTTGCCTATTTCAAAGATATTAGAGCACCATTTCAAAAGTAATACACAGTGGTGTCAGTGATCAGACATGAAGGGAAATTTCTAAACCTCGGTTGTTGTAAATATTGTATGTAAAAAAAAAATTAACTTTGAAGATGCATTATTGAACAAGGTGTTTATCTAGCCTAAACTTTCCATCTTTACGGGATAAAAAAGAACTTACATCACCAGAACATTTGGACACATGTGCTATTTCTGCTTTGCCACCAGAGAACTCCAAGGAGGCCACCGACAGGAGCAGCTCCTGCGATATAGGAAGAACGAAAGTGTAGAATATTGATTGTGACAAATAAAAGAGAGAGGAGTGAATTCAGCAATAAAATAGAGTATAGGTTCACCTTTATCCTATGGGTGGCCCAATTATTAAGATTTTTCTCCTCCCATGTTCCAGCCTGCACAAGTTTATTAGCAATTAAAAAAATTATATAAATATAATGATAAAAGAAGAAGAAGAAGAAGAAGAAGGGTACCGTATTCCAGACAGAACCAAGGTTGTTGGGTTGAGAAGGAAGGTGTTCTTGAGGAGACAGCTTCTTAGGAAGGGGGAGAGGAGCTGCATCTGGTGTTGCTTCCCTCACCCAATACCTGTACGAGCCTTCTCCTCCTACTGATCCTTCTTTTTCTTTGTTATTTTTGTTACATTCTATGTCTCCTCCTCCTCCATTCTCCATTCTCTCTTCTTTTTCTTTCTTTCTTTCTATAAATAAAGAATCAATCCAATACTAAATAGCAACCAGGCAGAAAGAAAGAAAAGATCTTAGATCGATCGATAACAACCAATTTTTTATATAAAATATTCAGCCAAACAATCAAATATTAATGGAGGCGGTGGCGGGGGCCGGGGTGGGGGTGGAGGAGCAGGGTTGCGAAAAGAGAGGCTGCTGCTGTAATTGCCTATTGCTTCCAGGGAAGAAAAGTCCACGTTTTTCTTAATTTATTGTTCCCGTAATATTGGATTAACTATTATTGTTATTATTATTGGGGAAAAGGCCGTGAACCAGACTGGAAGCCTCAAGGCTCTTCTCGAAACTTCTTCTTATCGGGAGCCCCATTTGTTTTTCTTTTTAGCTTGAGCAGCACTCCACATTCCACAAACCCATCATCATTTGCTGGGTCCAAGCCCGGTAATCTAACCAGCCCGACTCAAATAAC
>Ga0325411_1006934_pt1 | contig 12381 bp, 1 predicted proteins | sample PopdelMetagenome_13_FD_206181 | JGI IMG/M metagenome (GOLD analysis project Ga0325411, IMG submission 206181) | Populus deltoides microbial communities from Bellville, Georgia, United States - Xylem-PdIQD-R4 | ecosystem: Host-associated > Plants > Phyllosphere > Stem > Wood/Secondary xylem... | reverse complement strand
AACATCGAATTCCTTGGAAATCATTTTAGCCTTGGCAATAACCTTTTCAATACTGCCAACCATGTAAAATGACTGCTCTAGAAGGTCATCATATTTCCTGCTATGGATAGATTATTGGTCTGCACTACACTGAGTCAGATTAATTTTTTTTAATGTAAAAAGTATTTAGACGTTGTTAACATTTTCTCTAGCATAATTTTTTTTTTTTACTATATAGTTGTCGACTTGATATGACCCAATCGACTTAGAGAGTCTAAAAACCATTTAGAGGACTAGTAAAAGCAAAATTTAACTAAAAACAATTAAAGATGATATCCTAGTCATGAAATTTAGATTACCTCATAAAAATCAAATAAAAAGCAATTCTCAATCGATTCAATGTTGAAGGATAGAATTGTAAAAAAGTCAACTAAAAAATAAAAAAAAAACAATTGAGTCAACCCATCGAACCCACACAATGGGTCATATGACTAAGATAACTTTATAAAAAGTATACTGAAAAATGACACCATATCAACTTTAGTTAATCTACCGAATCCATGACCTAAGTCATGAGGCTAGGATAACTCTATGGAAAACTAATCAAAATAAATTATATAGCATAATTTCCAATCAATCCAATGTTGAATGATAAAATTGAAAATAAAAATCAATTTTAAAAAATTAACTCGAGTTAACCCATCAAACTCATGGTTTGGTTAATTAACTAGTCAAATCCATAACCCAGATCACAAGGATGAGATAACTCCATAGAAAACAAATTAAAACAAAAAATAAAATTCGATCTACAACAAATCAAATGTCAAAGGAAAAAAAAGAGAGATTAAAATAACTATTGAAACAAATAGTGCTTTGTGAGGTGGTGTATAGTGAAAGCACCACCTCTTTTAGTTCTTTGTTAATTAAATAGTATGCGACTCGGGTCATGAGACTAAAATAACTTCAAAAAACAAATCGAAATAAATAATGAAGTCCAATCCCTAATAAATCAAATATTAAATGATGAAATTAAAATAAAAAATATATAAATTTAAAAAAACAAAGCATTATACTATCGAAATGAATAGTGCTTTTATGAAGTGGTGCATTATAAAAACATCATCTTTTTTAGTGTTTATATTAATCAATCTATAGAACCATGTAAGAATACAAGAATGACAAATTTTAAAAATAATTATACAATAAATTAAAAAATTATATTTTAAAAATAATTGATACATTAAATTATATTTTTATATAACTCAAAAAAAATTCAAAATAAAAAACACAATTATGTAATAAACACAATTAAAAATAAAAAATGTTGAATAATTATAAAATTATACAAGACTAATTTGAATTCTTTATCAACCAACCACCATCCCATCAAAGCCTCGGCACCGAGTTATCGTCGATGAAACCAACAAATGGCAGCCAATCAGTGTCATTCTGCTATAACCCAAATAGTTTAGTGCCATCACCAATCAAGCTTTGGTTACTGAACAATTGTATATTTGTTCATTCAAAAACAGTATCTGTAAATAGCGTATTTGAGATAAAGTTATTTTTTAAAATGTTTTTTTATTTTAAATATATTAAAATAATATTTTTTTTATTTTTAAAAATTTAATTTTAATATTAGTATATCAAACAATTTAAAATATCAAAAAATTAAAATTTTTAAAAATTTTAAGTTTTTTAAAAGCACAAAAACAACCACCGCAACCTAAATATTTCTATCAAGATACATTTAAGATATTTGTGGCCCCCAAAATTGTCACCAACTCTTTATTTAGGTGCCCACAGGATATAAATTGTCTCCAACTCTTTATTTAGGTGCCTTAGGTGCCCACAGGATATAAATTGTCTCCAACTCTTTATTTAGGTGCCCACAGGATATAAATTGTCTCCAAATTAATTTTTACTTTAAATTAATATATTTTTAATATTTTCAAATCATTTTGATATATTAATTTTAAAAATAATTTTTAAAAAATAAAAATACATTATTGGCCTCTCTTTTTTTCTCCTAAAACGAAAGATAAATGAATCTTCAAAATCTTTTTTAATTTTTTCGTCCTACATATTTGCTAAAAAAGAAGCTATTCCTTCTCTATCCGTTAGCCAACGATTTTTCTAACAAAAAACGTGCATTCTCTTTAATGTTTGCAAGTGCTTGCCGTGATACCTAGAAATCCTACTCAATGTCATGTCCCAAAGAAATTAGAGTTTTCTTCAACAATCAATCGCAATTCCTATCTTTCAAATCCAGCTTCTTCTTGTAAAGTCCCAATCTCTGAGGTTTCTTCAACCTCATTTAGTTCAAATATTGAGTTAGAAGAGAAAAAAAAATCAAACCCGTTGATGAATTGTAAAACATGGGTTTTGGTTTTTAGCTTCTAGCTAGGTGGCTGTGAATTGCAAGGAAAACCACGGCGTTAGAAGGCATGATCTTATCGGAGAGTTTAAGAAGAAATATGAGCATAGGTTATAATCGTTCTTGTGCCTTAATTACCAAAAAACTTGCTGGGTAAAGGATCATCATCATATCAACCTAAATGCTTTTTTTACTCTCTTGTAATTTATGTGGACACACAAGTGATAATGTTTGGGGTTGTTTTGTGACTACAAGGATCGATCCTAACTCATCTATTTATATAATTTTCTCAAATTAATTATACTTTTATTCTTCATACAATCACATGAAAACAATCAAAACATTTTTTTTTTCTGCTTTATAGATCACGATAAGTTTTGATTTGAAAAATTAACCGTGCATTTGATGAAAATACGAGCTTACATCAAAAAAGAAAAAAAAGGAATAGATGAATAACAAAAAGGGGGTTCTGAATAAAAAAAACTCATTTTTTTCAATTGAATTTAAAGTATTTGAATTCTTATGATTATTTATTTTGATTTTTTTTTTATGTTTTTATTCAAATAACCATGTTGTTAATAAAAAATATTTTTCATTAAAATAAAAAATACCTGAATAAAAAAACATTTTTTACTCTAGAATTTTAATTATTTGAATTTTAAAAGGATTTATTTTAATAGCCTCAAAATTAAATTAAAATATGCTTTTAGAATGGACCCAAGCACGCAAGAAAAAAACCAGTCTTCAACTATATAGGCAATCTCAATTTAATCACCAAATAAGTTTTAGCACCAATTTTATACTTAAATTTTCAGAAACTTTCAATTAAAGACTTTCATCTATTTTAAATATATTTTCATCAATTGCTTTTTTAAGAAACAATGTCATTTTGTAGAGAATGTAATGATTTTTGTTAAGTAAAAGTACTAACATAAGTCATAACTGAGAAATCATATTAATAATTTGAAAATAAAATTGATATAAAAAATAGTTTAAATGCATGCAAAACTACCCTAATAATCTGAAAATGTATTGATGTTTGCCCAAGAAAAAATTTGTGGAAGTATCGATCGCTGTAATCAAAGATTTTACTTCATCAATCATATCCGATTAACACAACAAGCTTACCTAATACCTTAACAGATAAGTTTGCCAAAGACACGCATGCCCACGTTAAAAGCCAAGGTTGCCAGATAAGTTTCTTTTTGGATTACAGGATGGTTGTGACTACAATTTTATGATTGTAGCTTTAGTTATAGCAATGGTCAAGAAACATTTGGTAAAAATAGTTAATGAAATAAACGTTGTTAATAATACAGGGTGATGAAGTACTGAAAATACATCCTGTAATATATATATATATATAAAACTTAGATTTTTTATGGGTTGCGACCGTGGGTTATTTGACTTGATGTTCACCTGGAAAAACAACCTTCTCAACTTGTTTATTTATTTGGTGACATAAGATATTTATAGATTTTCTTATGCAAACCCTATAAATATAAAAATCAAGAAACCCAAGTCAAATCATTCCTTTCCAAGAAAACTAAATCTAGGCTTGGTTTGAGCTTATCATAATGATAATCTATACCGAGAAACCAAGACTATAAGTAACCAACCCCCCACCCAACGCCTATAATCAAGATGAGAACGAGAAGTATAGAAGATGCTACAAATCTTAGTTAATTCTTTGATAAGTTATAGTAGTTCCATAAGAAACTAAGAATAAGAGAAAACTCTCTCACACAAATTTTATTTCTAAATAATCAATCCATCTCTTTTTAATTTCAAACATTAATACAAGCTAAATAACACTATTTATGCTAGGTAAAACTTCCTAAAAAGTTTGAAAAAAGTAACAAAAGAGTTTTAAATAAAAATAGAAAAAAAAGTCTAAATCAATTAGGAAATTAATGTAATTCATGCACAGTATCTTGTAGATCTTATTAAAAGGCCTTGTTGATGTTTGATTGAACTAAAAAATTAACCCAATATTAAAGAAGACCTCGATGAACTTTTGCTAAAATTTCAGCCTGATTCAACTGTTGAATTAAAAATTATACATGCTAGTGTAAAACTATACATTAGAAAAAAAAATAAGCTCAGTCAGCGTGTAAGTAAGAAAATAAGTTAAATCCACAAATCTTGTAGGAAATAAGGCCTAAATATATTAAATATCCCATTAAATACCTCTTTAACCTTATTAGTTCTTGACCTCAAAATAGATATAATTGACACATGTAATGAATCATTTGATGTAGTTTGGATCACATTATCTTGGTTCATCTAACCTCGGGATATGGACAATTATACAATAATTAATTGATGACAATATTGATGCCCACCATTGGTTATAATACCTCCTCTATTGTTGGTGGAGAATTTGATGATTATAAGTGTCATGTTGGGTGGTGTAGGAAATACGATGGTGTTTTCATTATGCCATGGGTAGAAGCGGGGTGCTAACCTTGCATAAAAGTGTGGACTTGTATAGAATTTGTTAGTAAAGCATATAAAACTTTGTGTGGTTGGACGGTGAGCGGTGCATTGTTCTTTCTCATGACTTGAATATATGTTGAGGAGTATGCTCGAGTACAAATTGTGTAGCTTGTATAGTGAGGAGAAGAGGAAACAATTTGGGAGTAAGAGAGACTTTAAGCAGGGCAAGTTTAGTAGTTTGGGCCTAGGCTCGAACAACTAGATTAATTTTTTTTTTAAAATAAAACATGCACAATCATTTGCCTTCCTATTCTTTTAAACAAATATATTTAAAAAACTTAACTAGCAAAAGTGCAAGAAGAAAACTTACTTTTTTTTTAATTTGGATGTTGTATTTTCTGCAGTTGCACAAGAGTTCCTGTAATTTTCCTAACATTTCTTTTTATATAAATGCATATACTAAGAGTTGTCATGATTTTGATAATGTTACTTTCATGTGGATGCGTTTGTACGAGAGTTCTTTTTATTTTGCTAACATTTCTGCAAGAAAGAGAAGATTTTAATTATTTTGTTTGTGAAAAAAAAGCAATAAAAAAAACAAGTATAAATATAAGTAATATGATTTGTCTATAAGTTTAGAAACACATTTTAGAGGGAAATATCCCATGAGAAATCAGGAGAATGATCCTTGATCCTTTTTGGAGACAAGTAATCGCGCAGACTTGGAGAAGGATTCCTGATCCATTTTGAGATAAATGTGGTCATGGGACCTGAAACAGGATCTATGATCCTTTATGGAGATATTGAGACACAAATACTTAATGAAGAAATAGAGATCTTGTTGTAGAGATTTTTCATGGACATACGTTTGGAGAAGTGGAGATATCACCATGGAGTTTTTTGTCACCACTCGATATAAAAATGGGACTCCCAAAATTAAAAGAAAAACTTGAAAAATAGAGTCACCACCTAGTTTTTAAGGAAATTAAGAATGCTAAAATATGCTTCGGTTCAAGAGATTTGAGTAAGAGGTTGGTTATATTTAAAGGAAGATAAACATCACCATTAGTGCATCCTTTCTGAAGAAAGACTACCTTAGCTATGTTTGTTCTCTTAAATCTATTTTTATACATGTTATTAATTATCTAAATATTTTCTGAGCTTTTTCATAAGTAATTTAATATTGATCAATGTTTGTCGAAGTTAGCATTAGGCCCGCCTTGAATCAAGAGTCTCATAACTTGATTTTTTTTTGTTTTCTTATTTTTTTTTTAATTTTTAGTTTTCAATAAAAAAACATTATGTTAGGCTTATGTTGGTCCCTTAGATTATGAGACTCATCGGCCTTGATGTTAAAATCCAAGCTATGTTCAAAACATTGCCAACTTGACAAAATCTTGATGAAAACTCATCGATGCCTTTTAGAGCCCAATTTAAGGTTAAAAATTTCATATTAAGCTTATATTGCTCCCTAAAACTAGAAGACTCATCAACCTAGCCACTAAAAAATCAAGCTTAAATCAAAACCCAATGCTAACTTGAAAAAAAACTGGTCGACTCATTATGGAACTCGTTTTGAGGTAAAAAAATATCATGCTACGCTTACATTGGTTTCTAAAACAAAGAGACACATTGACTTAACTGTTAAAAATCCTAGTTTAAATCATGATATGAAACAAGCTTGAAAAAAACTCATCGACACTATTTTTATTCATTTTTTTAGAAATAAAATTTTAAATGCAATAACAAGTCAACAATAACATCAATACACATATAGTTTTATTCCAAGACCAAATCATTACATCTTAGATAAACTTATTGCAACTTAGTCTCCCAAGCAATTACAAGGTAATGAATTTGATCTTATTCCACTTTGAAAATAAACCCTGGGCAACATCATAACTATGGGGTTGTCATTCAATGGGTTGGACCCCAACACTTTAAATATTTTAAAACAAACATCCATAACAAATTAATGATCAATAAAAAATCAAAATTATAATTTTCAATAACATGTTAAAATATTTCAAAAATTTTCTTAAGGTTTGAAATTGACTTTTAGGAGTTGTTAAGATCACCCGAAAGCTACTAAAGTAAGGCTACAAGTGGTGGTAGGTTTGGTAGTGTTGGCATATGGGTTAATGCACCGCCACTAATGGGTGTATTTCTTGGCAGATAAGGAGTGTCTCCTCTTCCTCTTTTTTTCTATGCTAGTGGTGTGGCACACTGACTCCTAAGGTGTGAGATCAAACCATTTCAAGTTTTAGTTATTTCTTCATTTCTCTCTTTACTAGTTTATCAACCTTTTATCTCTTTTTCTCTTTTCTCTTATTTCTTTGAGTGGTTGTGGCATGAAAATAAGTGCAGTGGCTATTTGGTTTTTGTCTAATGAGAGGTGATCATGGTGGTTGGGTTTATTGGTGACTGATTCATAAAAAATGATGTGAAGGAGGAGCTACTGCCATGTAGGATAGAAAAACGAGGGGATATAGCATTACTACCAATATTGACGGTACTTATGTGGAGGCTGTCATTGGTGAAGTGGTTTTTGCTTTTATGGCCTATCACCAGCGTTGGAGGGATTGATGCAGTGAGGGTGGCTAATTTTCTTCCTTTTTCTTTCTTTAGTTTGATTTTCTTTTTTTTTTCTTTCTTTTTGATTCTTTACATTTTTTTATGCTTCTCTTTGCTTTCTTTCTCTATCTCTCCCAAAATGTTTCACCTCTTTTTCTCTCCCATTCTAAATTTTTTCCCTTTATTACACACACATATATTTTTTAAAATTTCTCCATGCATAAAATTTTTTCTACCTAGTTTTCTCTAATAAAATTTATCACTTGATTTTCTCTTCGTCCTCTTTCACTCCATGTTTTTCTTCCCTCTTACACTTTTCTCCTCCCCCTCTCTTTCCTCTTCTTTCCCCCTATTTTTCTCAACCATTCACTCATCTCTTATACAACCCCATGTAAGAATATTCTTATTTTTTATTCCTTATTCTTTTTTATCCCTTAAATCTTTCTTATCCTTCTATTCTCGAGCTACTTGGACAAGGGATTAAAAAAATCGATCATTTTAGTCCCTATCTCTTTACTTTATTATCGTTCCACCCATTATTTTTTTGTTGTTTATTTTTCTTTGATTTTAATTTTCTTTTGAGTTTTTTTTTTAATTTTATATCAAGAATTCATCGATATGAAAAAAATTAGAGAAAAGATCAAAATTATGACATGGCCATAATTAACCAAATTGCGTAGAAGACACATTTTCGAGAAAGTTTTGTATTTAAAAAATAAAAATAAAAAATGTGATCAAAATGGGGTGCTAAAATTATGTTACCACAACTGCCCCTTATTGACAGTGCTTACAAAATAAAGTCTATGAAAAGTATAATTTTTTAGGCTTTGTTTAGTAAGCTTGTAAAGAAAATGATAGTGAACATTTAAAACATTTGAAAGGGGATCAAGTCGAGAGATGACTAGCCTCAAGAATTGAAACTTGAAAGAATCACATAAGATTCAAATTCACAGATGTGATGCTTTTGACTTAAGTTTGCAAGAGTCATCTAATACTAAAAAATAAAGAACAATTTGTAGGATTTCTCTAAAACTCAAAAGTAAAGAAAATCCTGCGAGAGTCCTCTAAGACTTAAAAGTACATAAAAATTTATAAGATCCCTCTAAGACTCGATTCATATTAGATTCAACCTATGATTTTATAAAGTGATGAACTTAGAGTTATTTTCAAAATAGTTATTTTATGTAGTGAGGAGCTTGAAGTGATTTTCACCCTATTATTTTATTAAGTGAGGAACTTGAATTGCTTTTCGACCAGTCATTTTATAGAGTGAGAAACTCAAAATGCTTTTCAACCTGTCATTTTATAAAATGATGAACTCAAAGTACTTTTCAACCATTCACTTTGTATAGTGATGCACTCAAAATACTTTTCAACTTGTCATTTTATAGAGTGATAAAGTCATGGTGCTTTACAAGCTATCATTTTATAAATGGACAATAAATTGCTTTTTGATTTTTCATTTTATAGAGTGATGAGCACAAAGTAATTTTTAAAATAGTTATTTTATAGAGTGATGAAATCAAAGTGATTTTTAACTTGTTATTTTATAAAGTGATAAACTCAAAGTGATCTTATAAGAGTCCTCTAAGATTCAATCATAAAAGTCTCTTGTTGGGAAGGTTTGACTTAACTTTGAAAAAAGTCCTCTAAGACTCAAATATAAACAATGATTTGTGAGAGTTCTCTGAAACTCAGTCATAAAAGAGAAATCAAGATTCCTTTAAGACTTATTTATATATAAAAAGATTTGTTGGAGTCCTTTGAGACTCAGAAAGATATATTTATGAGAGCCTTATAAGATTTAATTGTAGAAGAATTGCTCCTCCTTCTACCTCTCTTCTCTTTTCTACTCTAGGTTACTCTTCCTTTTATAGGCGAATTCAAAGCTTTTAGATGCCATGTTTGTTAGGGTTATAACAAACCAAAACGACGCTGGTTTCAACTCTAGATTAATGGTTTTAACTTTGGGTAGATTTGTGATAAACATGGAAGCCAAGGTGAAGTGTTTCTGACCTTTTGATCTTAAGAGAATGGTTTTAAACCTTTGATAAGAATCCTTTTGGAGTTTTTAAGCATAAACACGTGAAAGGCTTAGATGTTTTTTCTGCAAATGGATGTCTTAGTCAAGGCTGGATGGGTTGGTCCCTTTCGTGACTTCGCCGAAGCAAATCCGACATCAACGTTGCCTGAGACCACCTGAACTTGGTAGAGGGGATGCATACCTTTCTATCAGATATGTAGCTCCATATTCAAATATTTGAAAGTGTCTACTCAATCAACCAAACAACTGAAATTGTAGTGATAGTTGATTAAGGATAAGATGTTGCAAATATCATTGGGGAATATAGGGTGTCAACATTTGATTTCAAGGATATGGGGTTGTAGAGAAGGTGTTTCTTAGTTGAATGATGGTGGTTGCAGTTTTTAAAGTGGCTAGAAACGCCACATTCACTCATTTGAAAGTATCCACTTGATCAACTAAAAAGTAAAAAAGAAGATGCACAGTATCTTGAATGGTGCCATTTTAGCTAAACCCTACAAATTAGGTTTTTTATTTATTTATTTAGGATTTGACAATTTTCAATTTGATCCCTATTCTTTCAATTTTGTTTAATTATACTTGTAATTTCCCCATAAACTCCTAATTTCATGCAATTGCATCCATGTTAGATTCAATTGCCAGCCTCAAATTTGAGTGTCTTTTACAAGTTGGTCCATAGTTTTTGATTTGTTTAATTGGATCTCAGATGACCATCAAACTTTTAATTTTCTTTGATTTGACTCTTGATTTCATTGATTTCAGTCCCCGAAGTCACGCACTTTTGCAAGTTGGTCCTTGGTTCATGAAATGTTCAATTAAGTCCCTAACTACTCACGAGACTTTGAATTTTATGCAGTTAAGCCCCTGATTTGATCAATTAAACTTTTCAAATTCCAATTTCAGTCCCGAAAGTTTGATTTATTTCAATTAACATCCAAATTGACTCTAAAAATTGATTTCCCTTGTGATTAAGTCCTTAATAAATTTAATTAAACCTGCCAAAAATCTAATTGAGTCTTTAAAAACAAAAAAAAACCATTTTCACTAATGGGCCCTTTTGTTAATCAAAATTTGGGTTGCTAATTTTGAAAATTTTGGTCTATCAACTTTTGCTTGAATTTTTGGTCTTTCACCAACATACTTAGGGGGTCCTTTTCAGGCCTTTTACATACGTATTCCATTGTATATTTTTTTTTTGTATTTTTCTTTGTTTTCTCTGGTTTTTTTGTTTTTGTATAAAAAAAAGGTAACAACAATATATGTCATAGTAGGAATAAAAATTACTAGGATATCTAATAGTTTAGTATTGTTCTAATCTCATCATGTTGAGAAACGTTTTGACAACTTTTTTAAAGGTGAAAATAGTAGTATCAATACACCAATGGATATAAGTGCACATCTATTCAAAACTAAAAATATAGTAATAAACCAAATAGAATATTCTTGAATAATTTGGAGTTTGATATATGTTATGAACCATATAACACCAAATAATCCATACTCGTAATCTAAGATGTACTTAGACATTGGATACCTAATACCATTGGAAGGGTATAGTGATGCAAATTGAATATCCAACACTAAGAATCCAAAAGCTACTAGTTAATATATCTTCACACTAGGTGGAATAGTTGTGTCATAAAAATGCTCTAAGAAAATGTGCATCACAAAACCCATGATGAAAAAAAAGTTTCTTAATCTTAATAAAGCTAGAAAGTAAGTGGTTTTGAAATTTTTTAAAAGATATTCCATATTAGTTATAACTATGGCTAATAATAATTTGTGTCAATGGCAACAATTAGTTAGCAATATAAAGGCATAGAGTAGCAAGTATAAAGGTAACTCTAGACATAAACATTTAGACATAATATTTTTAAACACTTGTTATCTAATAAGATAATTTTTATTAACTATGTAAAGTCATAGGTATATATTACAAATTCGCTAACTAAAGGTTTAAAGAGAGAGCTTATGTATAATTTATTGAATAAAATGAGCTTAAAGCCATCAAATACAGAGTGTAATGATAGTAATCCTACCTTGGTGAATAAAGATCCCAAGATCTAGATTCAAATGAAAAACTAAGTAATATGACATTCTCAACAGCACTAAAAAAATATTTTTTTTGCTTATTCATATGATGAAAAAATATGTCACCTACAGTGCTCTTAGATATATTCATATTTAGGTATATTGAATGGTGTTTAATAGAATATTCCTAATAAAAGATAACCAATATGAGTGAAAAAACATGGTTATTTCCTTGAGAATTTTGAAAAATATAAATTCTCTAAAACACATATGTATTGAGAATTGTTTTGGGGGAGAAAACACAATCATGCAAACCAAAAGAAATATCAAGATAGAGAATTCTGTGAATACTATTGTGTGAATTTACACAATAAGTCAAATAATTCAAGATATTGTAACACTAATTAGTTGAGTAACTTTGATAGTATTTCACTAAGAACATTCATACGGAAGATTGTTAGAACTTTCTTTTAACATGGTTAACAAACACATTCAAAGCCAAATTAAAAATGGAGTTTACTTACTTTTAGAGTTAAAATTTTATTAGAAATTACTTCCCAACATAAGTGCTTTAATATGACTAAAACAAATTATGGATAAAAACAATTCTCATAAAACCCTCGATTAGCATGTTTTGTGAAATCCAAAACTCTATATCCCACGTAGAAAGAAGACAATTTTTTTTTTTTGTAGCTGATATAATAGAAAGTTTTAAAAAAATGAAAATGAGCATGTATGGCACCAAAGCATTTAAAAGGGATAGACCTTAAGTGAAGTAGGCTTTGGGCTTAAACCTTACACATATACGTACTTGGCACAAAACAACACTACCTGGGCTCGAACCTTGATCCCTACATCTCAAGTCTTAAGTCTTGAGCCAAGATTTGGACATGATTTTGTGCTTGAGTTTGAGTTTGAAGTAAAATAATTTTTTAAT
>Ga0325411_1006933_pt1 | contig 12382 bp, 8 predicted proteins | sample PopdelMetagenome_13_FD_206181 | JGI IMG/M metagenome (GOLD analysis project Ga0325411, IMG submission 206181) | Populus deltoides microbial communities from Bellville, Georgia, United States - Xylem-PdIQD-R4 | ecosystem: Host-associated > Plants > Phyllosphere > Stem > Wood/Secondary xylem... | reverse complement strand
TTTTTTATATTAATTTAAACACATTCATAATCTTATTTTAAAATACCAAGTTTTATATATTAATTTGACTAGTTGAGCAACATGATCAGAAGAATATGCATGACTGGATACCGAGGGAGAGTGTGCCTCAGGACGGAAGATTTGGTGAAGGTATTTAACATGGAAAAGAGAATATCAGAGTAATTTGGTGAAGGAATTTAACATGGAATTTGACTTCCAACCATGCATTTTAGCTCAACAGAAGGCCTTGTTAACTTCATTTCTACACAGTGAGAAGTAGTTAGATAGCGGTTGCTTTTCAAAGTGTTTTTCACTTATAAATATATCAAAATAATATATATTTTTTATTTTTTAAAAATTATTTTTGATATCAACAAATCAAAATGATTTAAAAACATCAAGAAATTATTAATTTGAAGTAAAGAAAAAAAAATTAAATTCTTTTAAAAATACTTTTTAAAATATAAAAACAATCATTTTCTTAATTTGAAATCTAAGACGCTAAAGGCCCTTTTTATCACAAAAGAAATAGATGAACTGTTAGTTCAACAAGCATTATATGGCCTATATGCCACTCCCCACTTGCTAAGATTGCAGTTTGCATGATTATAGGCAGTTCTAATGAACTTCAAAAACAGGTTAAGACAACCAATATATACTGTTCTTGAGTTATGTAAAAGAAACATCAGTTCTTTACATAAGGCTATGATCTACTGTAAAAAAAAAAAAAACCTATTCGGTATAAGCTCATCAAACCATATCCAAGGTTTCACGGTTACTCTCGCAAATTCCTGAAACCAAACATTTGAATGAGAATTTCACATTTTTATTTTCTCAGTTGGTACTAATTGAAAGGTATTTGATTCTATTGACCACAGTGGCTCTGTTATGGTGTGCTTACTGAAATATTGACGTGAAAAAGTCATTTCCGCTCAGAAAACACTGCTCAAGAAGCCCCTACAGGAGAAAGAAATTGATCACTCGATGGAAAAGATGATAGTGACGGTGCTAATTTAGGAAAACATGGATGTTTCTTACCAAAATCCTGAGGCTTTCTTAGCTCCATTTCTGCAAAACATAAACCAGAATGATAAGATTTCGTCATGAGAGCAAGATTTACACTTGCAAATATGCATATGTATGCGCAAAACACAAGCACACGTGTAGTTTTGATTAAAAACTAAGAAACAGATGGAAAACTTTGCAGCCTCCTTAACACACATAGCACCAGTTGTGCAAGCATACATACCTAGGTTTCCCCATGAATGCATCGTTTACATCATCAGTACTTGGCTTTTCAGAAAATGTTGACAAGATCACGTACTTCTCTGTCCCTGATGGTTGATCCACTCTCTTGTATAACTCATAACGATAGGGGTAAGACATCCTAAAAGTCATAAGATGAGATTATTTCACATTGTTTCATCCACAAAAATGCTTCCGGAAGAAAAGAATTTGCCAGAGTAACACAATAATCTGTTTGTTAGTTTCCATACAGTGTGTTCTAGCAGACATCAGATATTTTCCAACAGACAACAAAGACACCAGTCTAGGCAGGCAGGTTATATACGATTGATTTATGGCTCATAAGATCAAATTATTAAAGATTATTCCTCAAAAGAACAAAGTGTTACAAAGATCCGATTTATGTCTTGGCCACAAAAAAAGAAAAAGAAAACGAAAAAGAAAAGGAAAAAAAAACCCTTCAATGAAGTCACTACCTAGATCGGTATCAAAACAAGTAAATTGAAAGTAGAATGTGGAAACTCTAGAATCTCATGTAACGAAACCTAATCACAATCATATCTGGTCTAAACTTTGGTTACCTCAAAAAGTATTAATCTCATGGTGATCATACCTGAGAGCTCCCATAATAGGATACTGAGTTCCTGCATAATAGAGAAGGCGGAAGAAATAGCAACTTTCAAAGGAAGCAGCATACTCCAGTCTCTTGTCCCGGCCCATTGTCTAAAAGAAAGTAACTTGGGATTTAGGAACTGATAACTCCTACTGATGTCAATTACATGAGCTCGCTGGTAGCATACTACTTACTTGCATAATACCACTTGAACCAGGTAAGTCCTGAATTTGAAGGGATCCAAAGGAATTGTCAAATACTATTCACACAAATATGTTTCAAGCAAGCAATTTTAAGATTTTAACAGTAACACGAGTTTGATACCAAGAGAGGACGGTAATACATTAAGCATAGTAACAGAGTGCATAAAATGCTGAGAACACCAAAATAAAACGCTTTTAATAATTCAAACATTTATTTCTTCACTTCCCCGATAGCTAGAAGGAAAAAGGAAAAAGGAAAAAGGAAACAGAGAAGCAAAACCAAAACCCTGCTAATTTGATCAACACGGCTAGTTTCTTTGTCAGGACAGTTTTTTGGATGAAATGGGTAATTCTTGCATGCTTGAAAGCATGTTATGTTCACCATGAATTGTTCACAGCCATTAATTGTTCTCCAAACACGAAAAGTAGGATGGACATAGCAAAAATCTTTCTAAGGAAATTTTGATAAATTTAGCTAACAATCCCAACCTTGAGCCTTGGATTAATAAGAATAACTGGTCGGCTCCCAGCAGCAACAGTCATGGCTTTTAGATCCTGCAGATTCAACCTCAAGGTTAAAAAATAAAAGATGCAGCTAAAGTATGTCTAGTAAATTTATTCAGAAAGCAGGATGTCGCAATTTCCAAAATACTTACATCTATGATACAGTTCCCTACTGCATTTTGAGGAGCCACTAAGATGAACATATCATCTTCTTCGCTGACCTCCTGTTCCCCTGAAATGATGAAAAAAATATCAATGAAGAATTTGATTAAACAATGTTCCCTAAGTTATTACTGCACCTGATAATGAGTATAGAAGATACAATGAACGATATGTGAACCTACTTGTCATAAGACTTAACTTTCAATAAAAATGCATGACTAAAGTATCATATACTGGAAGCATGAAATCACTTCCTAATTCAATCCCATACCTATAGAACCAATCTTGATGAAGGTTCCCTTGGCACCATAATCACCCCAATCCATGAACTCCAGAATATTTCGAGTACCGGCCAGTTGCAAAGGCATTCCAGCAAGTGCACCTTTCCCCATAGATCCTTGAACACAAACCTGATTCAAAAACTCTGAATAACATGGTAGGAATAAAAAACAGTTACAGAATTGTATCCCGACAGCTAAATTACCTTGACATGCTTTCCATCATCTGAAAATGAAAGAGCAATGACTCGAACAAGTTCCATTAAGGTACCTATCCGATAAACATCCTGTGGATCATAAGATATGGTCAAGTCTGAACAAACATACTGTAACTCAATAGAAGAATTTCCTTACCATTTCCGGGTTCAGCTCTGGAATGTTAATGTCCACCTGTCAGTGTAGATCACGGTTCACACAAAAGTTAATATGCAATGGGTATAGACATGTTTCCAGATCCAAAAACTACATAACAATATACTAAAATTCAGTAAACCTTCCAAAACAATCATCCATGAACACGCACTCATGCATAAAAGAAGCATTATGCTAATATCATGCTAACACAACATGTTCTTGTTTATAGCCTATGAGCAAAGATAATGACATAGTTTGTGGTTTAGCTACTCTTCTTAAAAAAGGTACTTTGCACCAGAAAAGGGAGGAATGGCCAAGAAATTGCCTCTAACCATATATGAAACGCTTTATTATTTCAGTTTGAAGAAAAAATGCATAGGAGCATTTGTATCTAGCTTAGTAATGATATAGAATAGATATTTGTTCTGCTGTTTGCCAACAATGTCTTACCTCAATGCTAAATAAACTGTGAAATTCAATAAATACAACACAAGAAAACAAAATTTCTGGTTGAGCAAACAGAAATTGTGTTGCTTGATAGATCAAGGCTGTTGGGTTTCAAGTAGAAAAAAATATGCACAACATTTGCATCTTACCCTTAGTCTTGTTCTACCATCATTTACAGCTCTCTGTGTGGCTTGCAGCACGTCATCGTAGAAATAATTCCTGATTTCTCTGGAATGAGGGATATTATTTAATCTAGTGGGAATTCCTCTCCATTTATCCTGTAAAGAGCTAAAGAAAAATAAGGGGTGTATAACAGGATTACTTCTTGGAGTTTTCTTAAAATCTAAACGAATTTTGGGTAAAGAAAAGCTACCGTTGACTTGTAGAAAACATAGCTTTAACCATATACCTGGCTAACTGATGCCTGACTAGAGCGACTTCCACTTTCAGGAACTGAATTTTCCGCATGAAGAACAGAACACGATAAGGATGGAGAATTCAATCAACTGATGTTACTTAATGATATATGACATAACTTCACACGAGTCTCTTTAGAATCTTAGATCATGCATGCTTGACACCTAAGTTTCTTGGACAGAAAACATCCATTACACTTCAAATTACCGAGTAATAAACAATAAACTTTAAAGCTGCAAACTCAATGGCTCCATAAACAGCATGTACGAAGCAACATGTGTGGAAGTAATAATACACAGAAGAAAAAAATATTATTTTCAGCAATTTATTAGCTTCACTAGCAGCAAGAACCTGCTTTGCAGCTTGCTCTAAGCAAAAGACCTAGTCATAGTGAGAAGGTAATGGAATAGGATAAACTCATTTCCTTCTTATATACATATTTATATAGCTGCAAATTTAAAAGACTTTCTAGATCAATTGTGAAAAAATAAAATAAAAAGGTCAACAACTTAAAAAGTGTATTATTTAGGTTCCAAAAGAAATGCAAGGTTTAATTTGGGAAAAAAGGTTCCTCTTGTGAAAACTATTATTTTTCACACTAGGCAGAGGCCACAAGGAGATCTTATCAGGGTATTGGTTGATGAGTAGCAGAATCTGCTTTATAAATTGATAAGAACAGTTTGTCAATGCAAAAAAAAATAAATCTAAATTAATGGTTCTGGGGTTCGCACAATGGAGAAAGAGCATTCACTTCAAATAATCTAGTCATAGAAGCAGCATGTGGATTGGTAATTAGTCCAAGTTGATTTAAAACAAGTGAACAACTGATGTTAAGCACAAGATAAAACCAAGAGTCTATCAAAATGCTTCTAAGAATGTTTTCACTTCTAGAGTAGTTTTGATAGCCAGAAAAAGGAGAGAATATTGATCTTGTCAAAGATATAAATCTTGTGCAAACTAGCATAAAGCACTTCAAAACTTGAAAACACATACCAGATTTTACCAATTTTACTTCATCTCTCTGCACTTGAGATAACAAAGAATCTATTTCTTTGAAGACTACTTCTTTTGACCGGTTTCCATCAATCTGCATTTTAAGATGTAGTGACAAACAAAAATTACAGACAGAAAATTAGCAGAATAAGTGAAATAGAATAACAATAAGAAAAATTGAAATTACCTTAACCATGATGTTTGAGTAGGTGGACAAGATCGCTTCTGCATTTTTCTTGTATATATCAAGACGTGCCTTTACCTAAAGACAAGTTGAAAAGCATCAAATACACATGGCGTATAGATGGAAAAAAGAAGTTAAAGTTTTCAAACAGATGCACAATTTGTGTAAAGTGCTTGTTATAGAAACAAGGATCCTTTTCCTCGAGTTAGGAGGGATGAAATCTCTTGGTATACAGCTATAGAGAAGCACAAAAAATTAAACAGGGAAGTATTTCTCAACTCGCAATTGTACATATCACAATGGAATGATGAGCAATGAACAACTGTGACAGTGTCATACCTTTTCCTCAGTGTCATCTGGACGGGTTATAAGTCTTGCTTTAATTTCTTCGGTCTTAGGAGGGAAATTTTTCACATGGTAAATCTTTCTTGTCTCTGGGTCAAGCCTTCTACCAACACATCTGTCGATCAGAATTTCATCAGGAACCTGAGTATTAAAAGATAAATCTCATGAATATAAAAGACACGGAAAGTTTGAGCTAGAAAAATGTCCAATGCATGCCAAGGTATATTATCACAGAGAACCTTCTCCCTTACTCTGAGCATTTAACATTTAAAGCATCCCCTATATAGGAGAAAATTTTGTTAAGACATATCACAGATTTAAAACCAGTGTTGGCATTCAAAGGATGTGATACGTTGAAGACAATAACAATTAAAGACATTTATTTAATATTCCTTCACTGATAGAAAAACTAATTATAGCAGATTCACATACAACATACAATTTTGGAATTATCCTAAAAGCTCTTATCTGTTTTTTTGAGCACCAAAACGTACATAAATTTTGATATCCATGTATGCAAATTTTGTTTCTTGTGCCAATATTGTTGTATTCTCCAATAAGTTTTGTGGTGAATAACCTCATTGGAAGTGGAGCAATATCATTGTCTGGCATAATCATAAGCAAAGATAGCATCATTGTTTTACGTACATCCAATACAACATAGATATCTGGCCTAACGTTCAGTTTTTCAAGACTTTCTGCTTGGGCAGAACTCCGTGGATAGCCATCTAGAAGCCATCCTTTTTCCTTTGCATCTTCCAATGATAATCTTGCTGTCACCATCTACAAAATGAGACAATTCATTCCTTGGGCACCTGAGAAAGGAAATGAAAACAATATAGAAGCCAGTAAAGGTGCATGAAGGAAATAATACAGCTGTCACAATTTCATCAGGAACCAGACGACCAGCATTCATGAACTCTTTTGCTTTATTGCCAATTTCTGTCTCCGCAGATACTTCAGCTCTTAGAAGATCACCAGTTGATATGTGCACCAATCCAAACTGTAAGACTCAACAAGAATAGAATATGAGAATATGTAATCATCACTTGGACTCGTAACAATAAGACCTAAACAAACTACTTTCTCAATGAAAGGAAACCGACTCCAAAATCAATTAGGAGCAGCTGAGTGAGAAGATAGACCGAAGAGAATGAAGCCTAAACAAACTACTCTCAGAATAAAATGAAATCAACTACAAGATCGAATAGGAGTAGCCGATTAGATACTCTGCCACAAGCTAAACACAATTTCTAATCAAAGGGGAAAACTCTCTCCGATTCATTTTCAAAGATGATTATATCATGTAAATAGATGACAATATTCTTCATTCGAAACAATTACGCATCGTAAACTAACCCTCTCCTTTCCCTCAATCCATCCCACTGCAAATAATTAAAACTTCTTTTGTGCAATTCAAATTCCGCCCCCCACCCACCCACCGAATTGCAAAGGGAGAATGACTTATTTCCACATGCCAATTTGTAAATTCAATGCTATGTGAACCCTCATAATCCAAATAACTCCAAAGTTGGTGCTTCAAACAACCAACCAGTGACCATAAAAAACGAGAATTAAAGATGACAACAGGAATGATGAAAGGTTACCTTCTTGACAATTAGTTCACATTGAGTGCCTTTGCCAGATGCTGGTGCACCTGATATCATCACCTTCAAAGGCCCACTTGTGGAACAACTCACCCTCAATATTCCCTGCAAGTCCCAAAGAAAACAGACATATGAACTTACTCCATGTACTTAACATCAAGTCATAAACCGGGAAAAGAAAGTACACTCATATATATATATATAACAAACAAACCTTGGGTTTGGAGTTTATCCCGAAAAGGGTTTTGGAACGGGGGCCAAAGGAGACAAGATGGCGATGTTGAAGAGAAGATTGTTGGAAAGAGAGAGATGATGAAAAAGAAGAGGAGGAGGAGGCGGAGAGAGAAGAGAAAGTTGAGAGTGGAGAGAGAGGGGTGGAAGGGGCATTGGTAGTGTGGAAAGAGGACACTGAAGAGGGTAACATTGTATGTCAGTCTTCTTTGCAGAGAGAAAGAAAGCAAAGGTTTTTTGCGGAGGACAAGGAGGTGATGATGGTAGGTGCTAGTAGAATAACGGATTAACGGACACCACAGATTCTTTTCTTTCCGTTTTTTGAGGCCTCCCTTTTTTTATCGAAAGGGCTTCAAAAGATTAAAAAAAGAAAAGAAAAAGAAAAAAGATGATCCATGGTTATGAAGATATTTTGGAATTTGCACAGTATCAAATTTACGAGAATTTTCTTTTTCACAGTGATCCTTTGTACTCAACTCGCTTAGCATGTGAACCATTTCCAAGGACTTGAAAATGTCCCGGTTAATTTTACTAATATATTTTTTAGTATCATGACGTCTGCTTCAAGCTCTTCTTAAATTGCTCACTTTCAGCTTACAGCTTCAAAAATTAACTTTCCAAGCTTGTTCTTCGACCGACTGTTGTTTTGCTTGGATTTCCAATCAAAATATACCGTTCGACATCATTTTCTACGGTTCACACGATATGCTGTTCCACGCAAATATATTTTGAGATATCATTTTATTTGCTTACTTGATCATTCCTTGATTTACAACATTAGAGGTTAGTCTATGCCTTATAATGGTCTAATCCCAAGAACTAACCTTCTACCATCAAGGGAAAATTCTAACTGCAGAAGAAAAAAAGAAGAGGCTAGTCATTGTGCGCACTAAGACACCAGTAGCTTTTCTCACCACAGAGTGTGGACATTGGATGCAGGAGAACGAGGACCATCCTCACCGCCTTGGTTCTAAAACTCCTTGGTGATGCTGGAATCTTCTCGGGAATACGTCGTAGAATGAGAAAGCTGAGCCGAAAAACGTCTAGACTGTTTCGAGCCAAAAGGAAACAAAAGCATAGAAGTTTATCACACCCAAACCCTACCCCTTGAAACCAACACTAATCAAGTAATTAGCAGCCTCGCGCCTTGGTCAGCCGGCATCTCTTCATGTATCTTTGGCAATTTCAATTCTCTCATCTAACGGGAAAAATGAATTCTGGTGAAGGTTCCTTCACGGTTTACAAACACCAACAAAAATTAATGTCCCAGGACCTTCAATACCTCACTTCTTGAACACCTGTCAGGCATGCAACCGGTTGGTACCTTAAAATCTAATAATTATTTTGTATAAAAAATTATCAGGGTGTCCCGCCTGCCACCACACTAGTTTCAGACTCTGAACCAACATTTTCCATAGATACTGCTATTCTTTTACTGTTCATTAACATCTCTAGTGTGGCTGGTAATCTATGCCAAACTTTTGTGCATAAGTCCTGAATCTAAAACATTGAAGGGAACTTGGAAAAGTCTAATACGATTTGGTACCTGGAAAATGGTGGGGGTGAACCTTAGAGAAAGGTAAATGCAGACATGCTGGTATCAGTTAAAATGGATACTTTATGATCAAAGCCAAATGCACAAGGAATAACATACAAGCAAACTAATGAAGAGAAAATTCAGATGATTAACACTACTTGCATTGTATCCCATGACTATGCCAGGTGCAAAATGAACGTATAACATGCTACCATGCCATGATCTCCATCTAATAAAGAATTATGCAAAACTAAGCCAAATTATTTGTTATAACATATAGTAAACATCCTAGCAAAATAAACTCGAAGAAAAGTAAAACACAGATGGACTACTGTAAAGTGTTGCATTCATTTCTGCTCCGGTATAACAATATTTGCTTTTCGAACTGCCATGTCTTCAGCACGAGAATGTTCTTCAATCCAGCTTCACTGAAGAGAACAAGTAATGCACAAACCAGAAAGATGAAAGGAACCCAACAGAGCCCATTGCAAACATTATTGCCAAAGCCATCAAGAGGGAATACCCGAGGAACAGTGCTTCCGAGATAGGGCCACTCAAACTCTTAAGCTCAAAGACTAGATAGTTTACGGAGTAGAGGAAAATGTAGATAGCAACTGAACCTGAAGCAAAGAAGGATTTCCACCACCATTTCCAGTCCTCCACACAGAGATGCATGTAGGTTAAGACAAGAGATACTTCAGCACAAACCACCACAAGAAGGATGAAAACAATCAAGAGAAACCCGAAAACATAGTAAACACGTCCCATCCAGATGCTAGACATGATAAAGAAGAGCTCAATGAAGAGTGTGCCGAAGGGAAGAGTTCCAGCTCCAAAGACCAGCAGCCAAGATGGATATTTTTGAGCTGGAATTTCCCGAGGAATCTGGTTGGTTCGAACAGGGTATTCAATATGAGGTGCCTTTGCCCCAAAGAACCCCCCAACTAGGGTAAGAGGAACCGAGATGCAGAACCACATGAAAATTAGAACAACGAACAAAGAGAACGGAATGGCACCTGTACTATGGCTACCCCATAATAGAAAATTCAAAGTGGTTAAAATAAAAAAGGCAATGCCAGGGAAGAAGCAAGCAACCTTCCAAGAAACTGAAACCCACCCCTTCTTATCGCCACAGCCAATTGTCCTCCAAAGACGAACTGCAACATAGCCAGCTGAAATACCAAGGATCATGTAGAAAAGTATCATGCCTATAATCAAAGTTCCACGGGAAGCAGGAGACATAAATCCGAGGGCAGCAAACATTACTGTCACAACTGCCATCCCAAGAAGCTGTACCCCATCTCCAACCATGACACACAATAGCCCAGCATTAGTTGGAGCACGGAAAACATCGCCCACAACAAGCTTCCACCCAGATAACTCCTCGTTCATTTGTGCCTGGGCTTCCTTGTCAAGCTCCTCATAACGGGTCAGATCCCGCCTGACAGTTCTCAAGAAGATGACCAGGACAATACCAGCAAGGAAGGTGATTACCATCAGAGAATTCAAGATAGAGAACCAATGGACCTTAGACCCTTCCATCTTCAAATAAGCATCCCATCTTGATGGCCACTTGATATCACTCTCCTCAAATGTAACCTCATAAGTGAAAACAATTGGCTCATTCTCCTTGATCGGCATTGCCACAGTGGTGGGATCACACTTAACAGGAGATGGGTATTTCTCATACGGTTTCAAATTCTTAACAGATTTAGCATCATGCATGACACTACAAGGAACCACCTCAAACCCCACAACCATATACCCGGGAAGTTCTGATCCCCCACTCGCAATAGTTGGAATCACCTCGGCCGCTTCTCCAGTCCCCATCACATGTGCAACATTAGCCTCCTCATACTTATGAACAAGTACAGTAAACTTCAAATGATTAAACACATAATAAGCATCCTGAAACTTAATCCCCACTGGATACCCCGTCCACCTCAAAAAATAAGACTCCTTCTTAGCATACCTTATCGCAGGCAAATTATCAAGTATCAAATTAACCTGATACATCTCATCAATCCTCTTCTTTAAGAGCTTAAAGTTCTCCCCAGACAGAGGATCGGTTTGACACTGAAAGATATCACTCTCATTGGTATACATCTTAAACTTATAAGGTGAATTCTCAATCCTATCTCCCATAAGAACCTCACCAAGATTTTCAGCACTATCTTTAACACCCTCTAAAGGCTTACAAAAAGGCAAACTATAATAGCTAAAAGGTATCTCAGTCTCAATAGATGTGATCGAGTTCACTTTCACTGATAAAGTATCACCAATACCATGTTTGTGAGGGTAACTACCAGGAAGGTAAAACCCATGCCCAGATTGGAAAACCATACAAAGGGTCAAGACCCAGATCTTAAAATGAGCAAAAGAGTTCATCTCTTTAGATTTTGAAAGGATTTCAGTCAGATCTGGGAGACCAGATCGTGAAAACAAATGATCAAACCTCAAAGTTGTGGTGTTTGTTGGTTTTTTCAGTAAAAGTTAAGATCTTGACATTAAAAAGACAAATTGTAAGCAAGTTCGGGGTGAAATAAAAGAGAGAGGGAGGGAGAGCCTGACCTTGTAAAAACAGTGATGCAAAGGAGAGAAACGGAAAGAAGTGTCAGTAACGTCGAAAAATTGTGCAGCAAGTGGAGATCTTTGAGATTTTGGGAAAATGGGATTTTTAAGAGACAGGAAGAATGGAAGACACGACTTTGTGACTGTCAGGGAGCGCGTTTCAAACCCAAAAGTACGTTCATCTTCAAAATACTTAAGATTTATATATATTTTTTTAGTATTTTTTAATTATTTTAATGTATTAATATTAAAATAAAAAATCTTAAGAAAATTATTTTATTTTATTTTAAAATAAAAAATATTTTTAAAAAACATCAAATTTACAATTTATAATATTAATATTTTTTTCTTTGAGCGCGACAAATCTTCTATTTTTCATGGATTTACAATGTTTGCCATTTGTTTTTCTATTAAAATTTCAAATATTAATATTTTTAGGAAAATTACCCTCAATGTTTTATGTTTTTGTAATCTCTCTATTATTTTAAAAATTATAAAAAAAATATTCTCTAGTTTAGAAAATATTAATATTTCAAAACCTATTAATATTAAGATCCTTAAACTCCCCAAACTTAGCCTCAACTAGATGTAATGTTTTCCAACTTTTAACCATACACTTCTAACAATTTCATAACCTATTAATATTTATGGGTTTGTTCTTTATTTGAAGCTTTATAACCTATTCATATTT
>Ga0325411_1006932_pt1 | contig 12382 bp, 10 predicted proteins | sample PopdelMetagenome_13_FD_206181 | JGI IMG/M metagenome (GOLD analysis project Ga0325411, IMG submission 206181) | Populus deltoides microbial communities from Bellville, Georgia, United States - Xylem-PdIQD-R4 | ecosystem: Host-associated > Plants > Phyllosphere > Stem > Wood/Secondary xylem... | reverse complement strand
AACTCTTTCTTAGATCGTACTAGTATAGATCGGTCATGGTTGAATAAAATTCGTTAGAGGATGTGAATTTAGTTCTTGAGAGTTGCAATCACTGGCATCCTCGTTAGATTATTGTGAATAAGAGTGGGAAGTTATTAACTAAAGATTGACAGGTCTCTTTAGTGTATGTTTTAAGAGAAGGTAATCAGAGCGCTCTCCTTCTCCTTCTAGTCTCGGTGATGCTCTCCTTGTTGCAATAAAATTATTTTGTGTAACCTGATTATGGTTAGTTGTAGAGCTGAAGGAGAAAAGGTTGAAAACTTGAAAGCCAAAGCAATGAAATCCAAAATGAATGCTGATAATTTCTTTAAAACTTATAAATTTGAGATCCTCTTAGATATTCAGATTGAACTCACTTTTATACATATTATAAATTCATCAAAATTTTGAAAAACCACTAAAAAGATGGGACACATATTCTGTTTCTACTGAAAATCAATTGAAAATAGTATATGTCAATTTTATTCATTTTCATATATATATATATATATATATATGTTTGATTTTACATTTTAAAAACGTTTTTAAAAAATATGAATTTTTTTAATTTAATTTAAATTAATATATTTTTAGTATTTTCAGACCATTTTGATACGTTGATATCAAAAATAATTTTTTAAAAATAAAAAAAAATATATTTTTAATATGATATATGATGATTTATAGCATAAATTAAAGCACTTTAAAAAAATAATTTTTTAAAAATAAAAAAAACATATTTTTAATAAAAAACACTTTAAAAAATAATAACAATTACATTTTCAAACAGGTCAAATCGATATAATATATGGATATATGTTGATTTATAGCATAAATTAAAGTATTTTATACCGAGATTGACATATGTTGAAAGTGATATTGTTCATATAATTGAGATCAATATAATATAATTTCTTCTACAGTTATTTACTATATACATTGAAGCATTTTAAACAATATATATATATTTGGATGAATCGGTGAGTAATGACACATATTTTTGATCTTATTAAAAATAGAATGAAAATGATACACTTCATGTAAGAAAATGTTGAAACAAGATTTATCTATATTTATTTTAATATTTGATGGAAAGATGTTGATTTTTATTATTAAACTCATATATAGCATCCTGTGGGCTTGGGCTACATACCCTAGCTTAGATTGTGGGTATGAATAGAGCACCTGAGCCCAACCCTCAAAGATGTGCTTGACTTTCTGGGCTTTAACCTTTTTTTAGCCTAATAGCATGATTTAATGTTTATAGGTCCACCAAGTGTCTTAATTCCAATTGTTTTTTTTCCCTTGTTAACGCATAAGATAGCTCTTCATTCTTTTTACTTAAAAACAAAAGGATGAAGATTCATGAGTTATAAATACCTCTTAAACTATCAAGGTAAAATGTTTAAGATTAAATATTAAAAAATATATTCATATTCAACATAAAAACAACCTTATTCTTGAAATTTAATGCTTTTTAATATATTTATTACTTCTTTTATATATAAAATTACTGATTTTACTTTATGAGAGTACTCAAATCTCATAAAAGAAATATCTAGAGATATTTGTAAGTGATTTTTTTTTTACTTTAAAATAAAAAGTTATCGAAATGAATATTTAATTAACCCATAACCCAATCACCAAAATATAAATACACAGATTTAACCAAATTAATATGTAATAGAATATAAAATGATTTTAATTCAAAAAGAAACTCATTCACCGTATAAAGTAAGTTGATAGTTTTTTTTTTTTAATAAATTGGGAAGTCTTGTTACTGCAAGAGTTACCATTTTTAACTCTCACCAAATAAAGGAAAAAGAAAAAAGAAAAAAGAAAAAAGAAAAAGCGAAAATTGAGAAAGAAGAATTGGAAGGGGTAGAGTGGTAGAGGAGAAAGGAAGGAGTTGAGGGAAGGGAAAGGAATTATCAGGTGCGGATGAGATAGAATCAGATGCGGAACACCACCATCGAGGGCACATTTCCTTAAAAGAAAAGAAAAAAACCCCACGTAGGCGCTCTCCATCGCCTATTTATTTTCCAAAGCCAAGAGTCAGATTTTATCAAAGCACGCACCGAGAAAACCAGCCAGCAAATATCATCATCCTCTATTATTATAACCACATTTCCTGCTATTTTCTCTTCATATCTCTCTCCCCGATATTTTCCTTCTCTCCAGTCTCCAAACAAAAATGGCCGATCAGCTCACCGAAGACCAGATCTCCGAGTTCAAGGAAGCTTTCAGCCTATTCGATAAGGACGGCGATGGTCTCTTCTCTTAGATCTCTTCTTATTTCGTCACCTCTTTCTTTCTTAGATCTGTTTCCTCTGTTATTTTCTCGTTTTATTGCAGTTTTTCTTCTTTTTAAGCGTGATCTGTGTCTCTTCTGCGTTTTATTCACATCGATTGGTCTTTTTCTTGTTTTTTTTTATAGAATTTTTCATTTCATTGGGGATCTGCTGTGAAATGTGCTAGGGTTTGATCGCGATTTTCTTCTTTTTTTTAATATTTTGATTTGGTTCGGGTCGGGTTGACCGGATTGATTGATTGTTTTTTTAGACAATTTGAAAATGGATTTTATGTGTCCTGTAGTGGAATTTTTATTTGCTGCTTTGTGCGAAATCATTTGCATTTGCGGTAGGGATGAGACTGATGATGTATCTGTTAATTTATTGCGCTGTTTCTTTTGTGTTTGAGAAATGTTGATGGATTTAAACTTTGGTAAACTTGCTTTGGCAAATCGTTGTTGGAACTGTAGGGATTTTTGTGTTTGATGATTAAAGTTGAGGTTCAAATGTTGCCAGAGAGTCGACAGGCGAAGGCGAAGTCGAAGTGGTTGAGGGTGGGCATTACTTTATTTGATCGTTGAATTGTAGCAGTAGCCAGAGGAATAATTGCCATATAATGTTTGGATATCTCTCAATGCTTGTTATATCATGTTAGGCGTTTTGTCTAAGTTTTGTGCTTATGCGGCTTTCCAAGTTTATTGTGTTTTATAACCCCATATGTTTATGGCATTAAAACGTTGCCGTGTTATTTTTTTAGTAATAGAAGGTTGGAACTTGATCTGCATTTGTCTGCTTTTCTTTGTATATCTTGCTGTAAATGCAGCAAGAATCCTTATTTTCGTTTCTTTTTATGATTTATGTGCGTTCTTTGTGGTGGATATGCATATATGTTTCCATCTTTTCACTTCAAATGATTTTTGCCCTTTCATTTTTATGATACCACATGCAATTTGTTGATCTTTGTGTATCTGAGTCCTCTATGAACACATCAACATCAGGATTTTTTTTGAATGGTATTCATTTTCCGAACTTGATAAGGGGTAACACTAGCAACGTGATAATTGTTTCTGATATTACCACAGGTTGCATCACTACTAAGGAGCTGGGGACTGTGATGCGTTCATTGGGTCAAAACCCAACTGAGGCAGAGCTCCAGGACATGATAAATGAGGTTGATGCTGATGGGAATGGTACCATTGACTTCCCAGAGTTCCTCAACCTCATGGCCCGCAAGATGAAGGATACTGATTCTGAGGAGGAGCTCAAGGAAGCTTTCAGAGTTTTTGATAAGGACCAGAATGGCTTCATTTCTGCCGCTGAGCTGCGTCATGTCATGACAAATCTCGGGGAGAAGCTGACAGATGAGGAGGTTGATGAGATGATCCGTGAGGCTGACGTGGATGGTGATGGTCAGATCAACTATGAGGAATTTGTCAAAGTCATGATGGCCAAGTGAGGTTCACTCACCCAAAACCCAAAATCTGATGCATAAAACAAAAAAGGGAAACGGGGCAGATAAGTTTGATGAGAATTCCATTTCCCCTTGTGACATCTTCATTTGGTGTCATTGACTTCATTGGGTTGTCCGTTCTGTTGTTTGCATTGTTTTGTGGCACTTTTCCATAATGTCTACTTGTTTGCTCTGTTTCTTGTTCAGTAGCTTGGCGTGGTAGTATCTTTTCATTGGTGTTTGACATTTTCTTTCTACTTTTGGTATTATGAACCTAGATCAATTGGGAGAATTGGATGTCTTTTTCATATGGATGACTAATTTTGTTGATATTTCAAACTTCATTGTCATTTTTCATGTATGTGGCGTTTTTGGACATTTTTCTGTGTTGTAATGTCGTTGGCCATAATTTCATGCAATCTGATGTAGTGCCGTTGCTCATCTGTTAAATTTCACAGCAATAATTGCGATGTAAAAGACAAATTAGCTGCATATGGTAGGGCAATTCGTTTCTGACTTTAATTGCATTTGCCCCTCTCCCCTTCTCTATGGAAACAAACTTTAATGTGGCTGTGGGCCGATCTCTTAAACCATGGATAGACAACTGCGCTAGCTGTTCAATAAGCGAAGAATGATTATCTGAACCCCTATTCAGCAATGCCTAAGATGGCATGACTGTGGAGTTTCTCTGCTAGCCATTTGCTGGATTTGGCATTTCCTGGAGGTATATTTTCTACTTCAAACTTTTTTTTTTTTTTTAACTATAAGCCCCTTGAGTTTTCATTAAATCTTGTCCTGGAGAAGGTGTCTGGACAGCTAGTGCAGTTGCCTGGCCTCGGCCAATAACCACTATGGTACGCAACAGTTCTTTGAGTCCAACGTAACAGTTGGGCTGTATGTAAAAAGTCTTAATCCTTGCCTACGTGCTGGGTCAGGCCTTTCATCCCTGTTTGTATCTCTGGATTCTTGTTCTTAGAGGGTATGAAACAAGTTTGGCTTCCAAACACCCTTTTTTTTCTGCGGGCTCATCAAACAAATTCGCTAGCTCACAAAGTCACAGGACACTGGTTAGGAGTCACATGTAAGAGGATTTTTTTGTTTCCCTCTAGCGGAATGAGGAATAACTTTTTATCTAATCCCTGGCCTTACCTTTGTATGGGTGGTGTATTTTTCTGACCCGCCGAGAGTCTGTCTCAAGACAAGTATCTAATTCTTAAAAATTAAGCCCTGGTTTGATGTTTCTTGGTGAGTGGTGCTGGAATATTTAGTGCTCCTTTCTGCGTTGTTCCCCTTCAAAAACGAATGTTCAAAGTGAGCGTATCGTTGTCCAAAACAATTTGGTTTCAAAGGGAGAATAATTTTTTTTTTAAAATAGTTCATAGTTCGAATCTTCCAAGTTCAATTTCGGAGTTTTGCAGTCACTCAAATCCTTCTTTTCGTTTGTTGGTATTTACAAAAAAGCTTTAGCTATCAAAATTTTCATCCTTTGGAAAATTAGCATGTTCTTGGCATCCAATTCCTTTTACTTTACAAATACAGAAAATAGTAAAAGGGATACGCTAGGTTTGGATCTAAATAAATAAATAAAACCGTTATGCTGTGATAAACTGATAAGGCATGCCTTTCTTTGAGCTTTACTGTGAGTCATGATTTCTATGCCTTGCTTGCAATGTTTTCTTCTTCAGTTAAATCAACAAATACGTGAAAACAGTTAGAACAATAAAAGGAAACCATGCCTTCAAAGATATTACTTATTAGCAATAGCTAATTTGATGCTTTTCCTTCACGTCTTGCCCCCCAGAAGAAGCCTCATAATTTGCTTTCTCGAGTTTTTTTTCCTTGATGAACAAGAGAGAATTCAATAATGCTTATTTCTAAATGGTGTTTGACACTAAAATAATCTTGCTATAATTTTATAGTGCTTAGGGTTTCAGTAGTTACATTATCATATGCATTCAGCATCAGAATGATTTTTCTTTTCCTGAAATAGTATCATTTTCTTTGATTTTTTTTTGTTCCTAGCAGGATTTCCTTTTTCAAAATTAGATTTTTAATCTATATTATCATTAAAAAAATTCGCCTTTTCTTTTCAATGATCCAATACAACTACACAAGAAAAAAAGCATCATTATTCGTACCTCTTGTTACCTCTCCCGGAGAATTTAGTACATAATAAATACATATTAAATGGGGCTGGACAAAAAAAAAAAGAAAAAAACTACGTATTTTCTACCCAATATTAAAGAAGCTGATAGCTTGAATTGGTTTAATTGCCGTACAGAAAAAGAAGGATGAGAAGTGAAGAGAGGCAACAAGGTAGTAGAAAGGGCTCCATCTCCAAGGAAGACAAAGACAAAGGTGCAAAGAAACGACGTAAGCGAGGCAAGTTTCGAGAATGCTTGATCCTCTAGAGTTCGACCTCGTCGCTCTTCATGTGATTTATTTGCCGTTCATCATCAAATGCATTCTACTAATGCATATAAGCAACGCTATAAGAGTAAATAAATAGATCATATTATCATATTTGATCTAGGGGTGGAATGGAACTATTTGTGGAATATATTGCCTTTTATGTATATTTCAGATTTGTTTTTGGAAGTAACACGTGCCAATAAAAAATATTTGACACAATAGAACAATGAAGAGAAATAGCTTGGGGGGAGTTAGCTCGAGAGAAAGAGAGGACATTTTTATGAGCTATAATTTTATAGTTGTTGCCTTATATTATCTTTTATGCACACATGCATTACATGTATATACAGATGTAAATAACTAACCTTAGATAATCTTAATGGGCTTTGTGTAATTGACCCAAATATAATATATACATTACTAATAATACAACAAATAACTAGGTGTAATCCCAGAATTATATTTTATCATATTGCTTCAATACTCCCTCACAAGTTAATGAGGAAGACACTACATTTAGCTTGGATTGTAGCAACATAAACTTAAATGATGAGAGAGGTTTAGTGATAACATAAACAATCTAATCATGTCATAATTAATATTTGAATAAGCATGTCAAAGCCAACTCAAACATGTTGTACCAAATATACATCAAAGGTGAAGGGTCAAAATCAACCTTAAAGAAATTAAGGGACATTATTGTTTCAACTGTCGCGGGGCGACGTGGAACGACGCACTATGAGCCTCCTAAGACATGTGTTGTTGGAAAGAATAATGGTTTTGAGTTTAATCATAAAATTATGATTATAAAGTTCAAGATTCGGGACATAGTGCGTCTTAGAAGGCTCATGCAAACAACAGAATGGGGTCAAAATCAACCTTAAGAATTTTTTTTTGTTTTTTTTATATGAAAACATACTTGGAAAACTTTTAGGATTTGGTTTTATGCATGAAAACAAAACATTTTTTTTTGTTTTTGAAAGATGAAATTAATTTAATTTTTTTGAGATTTTTTTGAATTTTTAATTTGGGCCGGACCCGACCTAACATCTAGGATGGGCCGAAACGGGTCCAGCCCGACCCAGTCAGGTTGGGCTGACTGGCGGCCTAACAAGCCCTTCTTTTTTTGTAAGTGGGCCAGACCCGACCCAACCATATGGGTTGGGCTGGAACAAGTCCATCCCACGACCCACGTGGTTGCTGGCCCAGCCTAGTGACCACGTTAATTAATTAGTCGCTGTATGCAAAAATAAATTCTGCATGTAGCTGTTACGGGGGAAGAAAAAGAAGGAGAAGAAAGGGCGGAAGGTTGCCTGGCATGGGGATCGTGGCTGTGATGAGGAGGTCTGGTTGGTGGTTCAGGAGGCGTTGGTGGAAGAAATGATGGTCGACGTTAGTTGTGGGAGGAAGAAGCAAAAGCTTGTAGAGGAGAGAGGGAAGCTCACGGTGGCTGCTCCTTAGGTGAGGTGGTCGGCTGGTGGTGGTGTTGTCGACTCACAATGGTTCTGAGGTTGTGGTGAGTGAGGACACAATAGTGGAGGAGGAAGAGTGACTGAGATCAACAGTGGAGGAGGCGAAGAAAGAGGTTGGAAAAACAAGGGTAGGGGCTTTTTTTTTTTTCCTTTCAAACTTTTGCTTTAGATTTCTCCTTTTTTAAGCCATGAAATCCACCTCTATTTATAAATAGTGAAAGAAGGCTATTCCCCCCTTTCTTTTTACACCGATTGCTTGATTGCTCTTGCAAGTCAAGGGTAGTGTTTGTTATGGTGCTACCAGGAATATGTTCGTACTTTGCACTTAGATTTTATAGCCGTTCGATAGATACGATTGTCTTCACGAAGGCATTTCTGATTTCTCGAGCCGCTAACCTTCCTTTTCTTCTCTTTTCTTTCTTTTACTGCTATTAATAATAAAAAAAATAATTATATAACCAGTAAGTAGCCTGAGAAATAAAAACCCCTTATTATAATTTTGATGCTGCCATATCTGACTTGGGTTTGATTCTCTTTGTTCTGGAATCCACCAGAGGCGTAGGATGGTGTTTTATATTTTTTTAAAATATTTTTTATTTTAAAATATATTAAAATTTTTATATTAAAAAAATTATTTAAATATTTTTTAAAAGGAAGCACGCTCAAACGTGAAACAGACACTTTGCACGTGGATATTAAGGAATTATAAAATGCTAATTAATGAGAATAATGTCAACAGGTTTACTTGGAGATGGTGCTTGCTTGAATGGTTTTCTAAATCCAAAAAGATCCCGAACTCTTTTGTCAATTTCGTCGAGATGTATAGAAGTTTTAAAGAGATTGGATTTTTAATTATTTATTTTATTATGTTGGATTTCTTGGAGATGATAAGTGGGGTTCGGCGGTGTTAGTTTATCATCTTATTTGGTATTATAATAAGATTGTTTTTTAAAAATTATTTTAAATATCATTACATTAAAATAATTTAAAAATGCTAAAATAAAATTTAAAATAAAAAAATTAATTGTGTCAAATCTTAGCCCTTGATTTGACCCCGAAGGATCCTAACCGTTGGTTTAAAGTGGCCATCATGAACTGGAAGAGTTACTGCGAAAATAGACTGGTCGGGTTGGCTACTTTGAGGCAGTGGCGTAAATCGGCCAGAATGGACCACATTGTGGTGTAGTTAGATGTCAGGCTATCGTTTGTGTGCAAGTTTTGTCAAATTTAGTGGAGAGATGAATCATTAAAATGCTTTGGGAAGGTTGCTCCTTGAGCAGTCTTTTCAGGCAAAAATATGAATAAGAAGATGAATAACAACTAAAATGACATTATTTTGGTAAAGTTCATTTTAGTCCTTCGATTTATGATTTCTTTCAATTACACCCCTGATTAGCTTCAAACTTTCAAATTTGTTCAATTTTCCCCTGATGAACTTCAATTTCAGCCCCGGGTTTCAATGTTTTTTTTTATTTTTTTATTTTGATAATTGGTCTTAAATTTATGCAAATTAACCCTCAATTAGTTATTAAACTTTCAATTTTCTTCAAATTCACCCCTGATTTCATCCAATTTTATCCCTATAGTTCGATGCCTTTTACATAAAGGTTATTGACCGTGGATTTCTTTAATTTAGCCTTTAATTCACCCCAAAACTTTAATTTTCTTACAATTCAAAAAAATAAAAAAAAATAAAATTTATAAAAAAAAGAAGTTGAGGCACCAAGTTTAGGGACAAAGCAATATTTTTATCTTATAAATAGGAGTTTTTAACACATAGAAGGGAGCAATTTTGCACATTCCCCCCCTCTCTGGAAAAAAAAAGAAGGAGAAACCCTGCTTTGGGATTTTGAACTTTCGGCTTCTTCTCCCTGCAGCTGGACAAGGCTCCCCTCCTCTAGCCGACACTCTCCCTTTCTTCTGCCTCACCAGATCTCTCCTCTTTGAGCCGACCACAAACCCACGGCCCCCCTCTCAGCCATCCCCATCTCTTTCCAGCTCCCCACCACAACCACAGAGGCTACCCACTACGCTTCCTCATCTCCCTCTCCCGATCTCTGACAGCCGACCCAACAGCCCCATCGCCGGCCTTCACAGATCAACTCCCTTCCTCAGCCAACCATTCCTCAGCTCTTCCCCAGATCTGACCGACACCTCTCTCAGCCACCGAGAACGTCGCCTAGCAGCCTGCAGGCCCTCGGCATCGCCAAGACCCAAACCGACCGCCAGCAGTTGCACAGACGCGACAGAAACCCATTCGCCAGCAGTCCCTTAGTCTTACCGCCAACCACTTGAAACATAAGAAAAAGAAGGGGATCTGCAGAGAGAAAGAAGCAGATATGAAAAAGGAGAAGGGAGAGAACATATCTGAAAACAAGGAGGAAAACTTAAAATCAACTGATGTTTGTGTGTTTTTCTCTTGTTACAGGTGACAGTGATCCTCATCGCCGGCGAGGAAAGGAAGAGGAGAAGAAGCCAACCTTGACTGCCTTGTTTCCCGGTTTGTTCTCGCAGCGGAAGTGTAAAAATTTAAAGTTTCTGCATCAAGATGTTGTAACGATGCATCTTCTAACCAAAGGGTTCATGGAAGATTACCTGTGTTGGTATGCTTACGGAGAACTATTTGCTCCTGATGAGAGCATGGAAGAACAGGTGATTGGGTTAACTTCTAGTGCTAGCAACATGTATGAAGTTGGAAATGAGAACAGTAATCCTTACAGGAATATGGTTATGGATGCAATGAGAATGAGTGAAGGTAATGTCAGGGAATGTCCAATCATAGAAGAAGAACTTAATGCAGATGCAACAAGGTTTTTTGATCTGTTGAGAGATTTTGATGAACCATTATGGGATGGCTGCACGAACCACAGTAAATTATCAGCCGTAGCACAGGTGTTCACCATCAATTCAGATCACGGGTTGAGTGAGGCCAGTTATGAAAAGATTATTGAATGGGCGAGAAGCATTTTACCTGAAGGGAACAGGCTGAAAGAGAACTTCTATGCTGCCAAGTGCATAATGAAACCCCTCGGTTTAGGATACCAGAAAATTGATATATGCCCTAACTTCTGCATGTTATACTACCTTGAAAATGCTGAGATGACTGAGTGCATGACATGCGGACATTCTCGTTACAAACCCAGAACTGGTAGAGGGAAGACTCTCGTGGCATATAAAAAACTTAGATACTTCGCAATCACACCTAGACTGCAGAGGTTATTCATGTCACCAAGGACTGCTGAGCACATGATATGGCACCAATCACACCATGCGGTTGATGGAGTGATGGTTCATCCTTCTGATGGTGAAGCTTGGAAACACTTTAACAGTATGCATCCTCACTTTTCAGCTGAATCAAGGAACATGCATCTTGGGTTGTGTACAGACGGATTCAACCTATTCGGGTCATTTGCTGCTCCTTATTCTTGTTGGCTGGTCATACTGACGATTTATAACTTGCCACTGGGGATATGTATGAGGCCGGAGTTCATGTTTTTATCTATGGTCATACCAGGTTCGAGCAGTCCAGGTCGGAATATAGATGTTTGTCTTCGTTCGTTGATTGATGAGTTGACGCAGTTGTGGTCCTCTGGAGCTTTGACTTATGACATCTCAAGGAAACAAAATTTTGTTATGAGAGCGGCTTTGATGTGGACTATCAATGATTTCCCAGCTTATGGAATAGTTTCTGGTTGGAGCACGCATGGAAAGCTAGCATATCGATCACATTGAAAGACTTGAAAAGAATATCGTCGAGACAATATGCAAACTTGAGATGATATTCCCTCCATTATTTTTTAACTCAATGGAGCATCTACCCCTACATTTACCGTTTGAGGTAAAAGTTGGAGGACCGGTCCAGTACAGATGGATGTATCCATTCGAGAGGTTAGATATTACAGTTGCTATGACATTTATAATTAAATGTTTTTATTTTTATTTTAATGTTTTTAATTGATAATGTTATATATATATATATATATATATATATATATATATACAAGTACTTGTTCAATATTAAAAAAAGGTTAAGAACAAGGCGCATGTTGAGGCGTCAATATGTGAGGCGTATATTGTTAAGGAGATCTCAACATTTATCTCATACTATTTCGAACCTCATTTGAGAACGAGGATAAACCTTGTTCCACGGCATAATGATGGTGGTGAAGTGCATTCAAGTGGGAACTTATCACTATTCTCCAATCCTGGACGACCCACACCTAAAAATGCCATGAGGGGAAGATATTTTTCTGAAATAGAGTTCAGACAAGCACACAATTATGTCCTATTTAACTGTGATGAGCTGAGACCTTTTATTAAGTAAGTAGATGTTCGATTTAAACTTTGTCAAGAGTGTACTATTTATGTTTTGTGATACCATACACTCATATAATTTGGAACAACCTTGCAGGCAACATCAACGATACTTACTGTCCAATAACTCACAGTTGACCGAATCCCAGATCTTTCAATTACAAGATGAACAATTTACCACATGGTTTAGAACACATGTAAGTCCTATCACAAACTCATTATCTCTTGCAATGTAATTAATTGTAGTCAATGTTACATAATATCCATTTATTGATTATTGTTGTATTTAATTTACAAGCTAGGTTTATCAAATGGGAGGTAGTGCTGCTATTTCGCTGTCTTTACTATGTCTGGGCCCTGAAAGAAAAGTCAAGTGCTATAACGGGTATTTTGTTAATGGATATGTCTTTCATACTAAAGAATAC
>Ga0325411_1006931_pt1 | contig 12383 bp, 7 predicted proteins | sample PopdelMetagenome_13_FD_206181 | JGI IMG/M metagenome (GOLD analysis project Ga0325411, IMG submission 206181) | Populus deltoides microbial communities from Bellville, Georgia, United States - Xylem-PdIQD-R4 | ecosystem: Host-associated > Plants > Phyllosphere > Stem > Wood/Secondary xylem... | reverse complement strand
GTGACAAATTAGGCCACCCCCGTAATTTCAATCATTTTATTGTTGCATAGATTTTTTCTTATTGAGAAATTGTTGATACATGGATTCAAGGAATAAGGAAACAGGGATTGAGTAAAGGCACCTGTCCCCCTCCCAAGCTTTATATATTTTCATGGATTGACAGAATTAAACTTTGGTCATGATTATACACGCTTGTCATTTTACTTCAAAATTCGCACGGCACCGTGACATATATTACATGTTCATGCTTCAATTGTTTGTTTGACTACGTGGTGTAAAACCCTCGTATTTCATCCAAAAAAAAAAAAAAAAACTTCAAACGTGAGTGGCTGTGTGTATAAATGCAAAATTTAAATGACACATCCATCAAGAAAATAAAAATAAATATTTTTTATTTAATAATAAAAAAATATTATATCTTGAACCAATTTACGTATAATATATTTAATGCTAACCGACATAAGTACATTAATCATTTATTCTATGAGCAAAATCACATGTCTATTAAATATTAGCATGCACAGCATTTAACCATCTATTATAACTACGTACGTCCTCAACTGCTTGAGCACAAAAAACAGTCCACGTACGTAATTGGAAACCAAATCATCAACGGAATTGATTTCCTCATCGTATAATTAATAAATCTGGTTTAATCCCAACGTTAGTTGACAATTGAGCAAAGAATTGGAAATTAAATCACTCAAAGCTGATATATATATATAAAGCCCCGTACTTATAATTTGCTGATTAATTAAATTAGTCTGACAAATACAACTTAACATGGAGAATTAAAGAATGGGTAATAATATATATTCTGAAAGCAATAAATTAAGATATTACGTGCATGATTAATAGTTTAAAAAAATAATTGGTGGAAATGCTACTAATTTGATATCAAATCCAAGATTTTTAGCCTCTACGTACGTACATTCTTGGTCAAGGAGACAGTAAACTCACTCTTGCATGGGTAATTTGGCTTAAGATTAACGAGCCCTCTGCATATCTTAATTAATTGGCGTTTAATTTTCGATAGGTAGAGGCACAGCATCTCCTTGCAAAATTATATATACACTTATAGAGAATAATATATGTATAAATATATATATATATATGTGGAACTGTGAAGTCTCTCTCTCGTCTGCTTTCCAAGTTGTCTCACCATGCGCGCAATTAGGTAAACAAGCAAGACAAAATGATCTGTTCCACGCTGCATGACTAAAGAAAAGAAAAGAAAAGAAAAGGAATAAAAACAATATACAGTGTGCAATTTTTTATTCAAAGATGAGAGTGTATTTGGACTGATTTGTGTATCAATTAAGATTAAAAAAATCTAACTATTTTAAAAACATATCCCTAATTAATTACTTCTGTCAAATGCATTAAAAAAAACTTGATAATTTTTTATATATATAATAACGCTAATTAAAATCTAAACTTAAAATGTCAAAGAATGAAATAAATCTCTTCTTAACCACCAGCTTAATTAACTCCACGAAACCATACAACATTGCTTAATTAAATATTCTTGGGTTGCTCATGATCGACCTGTTCCTTCTCATGGGTTGATGACATGCACGTATAATATATGCTAATATGCTCCATATAACAATTAATTAATTAATAAACATGTTCTCATTCGTCTGAAGAGAAATATATACTCTTTCTTTAATTTTTCTTTATACGTACACACATATATTAAGGGATACACGTGCTTCGATTTAACTTGGCGTACTTAATTACGTACACATACAAGTACGTAGAATATAGATATATAGATGATTGATCAGGATTCATTAGATATATACTAATCAGAAATTATGTATGTATAGAGGATCATAGAAGAAACAAAATGACGTGGATCATACTACGCAAAGTTCATTGACATTCGAGGAAGATGCTTCAGGCTCAAAAGTGTATCCATATAATAATATAATGAGTAATTAATATTTGATTTTAAATTCATTAAGATGAGTCAAAACCCAGACAATGCCAGATGGATTCGGGGGTCCTCTAATTAATTAAGTAATTAATCAATCATGCTAACAATAGCTAGCTAGCAAGCACAAATCTTTTACTTTTTTTTTTCTAGGGCTGTATCGGCCATGCTTTAGCAAATTAATTCGTTTTTTTATGCTATAAGTACAGTGATTGAAGAACAGTACCTGCTTTAATTGGTTTGAGTCCTCGAACAAGCCGAGGAGTGGGTCAGTTTTGACTAGCATATAATATATATTTAAAGAGTTATAAATAATTAAAACATCACACCTAATCCTCTCATATTTTTTTTTTTTAAAACGAATATATTATATATGTTTTCTAATATAAATCTTTTAAAAATATATGATGTCTGAAAGTTGGTGCCTATATAATTTTAATCGAGAGGTGAATATTATTCACATTTATTTTTATTATAGGCAATTGCACAATATGGGATATATATATATATATATATATATATATATATATGCTTACTCTTGTAGTGTAATGTTTACATTAATTATTTTATGCTGCTCTACTTATATAAACATAAAAGGTTAGGTAACTAGTTAATTGGTTAAGCCTTTTAACATTTTCAATTTGGTATTAGAGACCTAAAACACATTAAAATTCTTTTCTTTTCTTTTCTCAAATGGACTCCAGTCTTGTTGCTCATGTTGCCTTCTTCTTCTCCACCACCGATGCAGTCCTCTGCCTTTTCTTTTGTTTTGGACTCATCCATCACTACTGTTGTTGCTATAGCTATTGTCGAGACTGTTGCTGCCATGAAGGCTTTTATTGTGACAAATATTCCTCTTTCTAACACTCAACACATTATCTCTTTGAAGCTTACAAACACCAATTATTTTTATTGATGAATGCAGATAAAGCCGTATCTTCTTGGACAAAGTGTTTTTCAATTTGTTGATGGCATTTTGCCATGTCATCCTCCTCACATAGCTACTACAAATGAATCTTCTCTTCAGGTTAATCTGTATTTTTTTCGTTTGAAACAATAAGATCAACTTATTCTGAGTGCACTTATTTCTTCTCTTTCAATGCATGTACTGCATCGTGTTGTCGATTGTTAAACCTTGCATTGTGTTTAACATACTCTTAAGCAATAACTTGCTTCTTCATCCAAATCATCGTTTAATTTATCCTCACACTCATGAACAAAATAGCACAGTTGAACGTCGTCATCAGTATATTGTCAAAACTAGTCTTACTCTCCTCAGACAGTGTAAGGCCCTATAATGATTTTGGAATTATGCGTTTGAATCCTTAGTGTATCTTTTCAATCGTATGCCTACTCCTATCCTAAAAAAAGTCCATGTTTGAGTGTCTTTTTCATCATACTCCTGATTATAATTTTCTGCATATATTTGAGTGTCTTTGCTTTCCGTATCTGCTTCCATATCATGCTCATTAGTTGGATTTTGGTTCCTCTCCATATGTGTTCTTAGGCTATAACTCCTCTCATCTTGATTATCATTTTCTTGACCTCACATCTCAACGTATTTATGTCTCTTATCATGTCTGTTTTCATGAACAAGTATTTTCTTTTGATAAATTTGAACAGATGGTGTATCCCTCGACACCTCTCCACATCATATTTCTATTTCCCACTTGCCTAATTTGCGTAATTCCCATTTTTTTCACTCCTCTACGCTTGTAACCTCTCTACCACTTATACTACCTATCATTTTTGCCACCTTAAAACAAACCACTAGCCTTGCTCTTATGTTACCATATACTTGTTTATCAAATGATCATTATCCAGGTACAAGTTCTCCCCCTTCAAAGTTGTAATTTTCCATGTCTGACGTTGCTAGTTCTCTTGGTTATGTTGTTGGTTGACTCAGGTCTACTACTATCAGTCCAGTCTCTCAGTTTGAATCTCTGGCCGGGTTGAATTTGGTTGTTGAGCTCTTCTCCTATCCTTTGCAGGAGCATACAAGTTCAGCCTTACATGCCTCTAGTTCTAAGGTTCATCGACATCCTATGGTTCATTTTCCACGGCTGACAAAGACAACAAGTTTGACAGCCTCTTCAACTTCGTCTACTAGCCCTATCTCTCGAGTACTCTCTCATCCTTCCTATGAACCGATTATGTTTTCTGATGCCGATAGGTATTAGGTTTGGCATGGTGCTATGACAGATGAAATTCAGGCACTGTGTTTCAACGACATTTGGTTTTTGGTTCCTTTTTATCCTTCGATGATTATTGTTGATAGTCGTTGAGTGTACAAGATCAAGTATCGTGCAGATGGCAGCGTTGAGCGTTATAAGGTTCAGTTGGTTGTTAGAGGCTTTACTTAGCAAGAAGGTATTGATTATTCTGAAAATTTTAGTCCTTTCATTAAACAAGCCATTATTTGGTTGTTTTTCTCCTTTACGGTTTGACGTGGTTTTATTGACACATCATTATTCATCTTGTTTACGGGTGCTGATATTTTTTTTATCTATTGGTTTATATTGATGATATTTAACTTATTAGACTCAATTCAGCCTTGCTTCACCGCTTGATGTAGTTGCTGAGCTCTGAGTTTAAGTTTCGGGATTTAGGCGTTGTTCATTATTTTTTGAAAATTGAGGTTCATCATACTAGGATGGGTCTCATGCTACAATAAGATAAGTATATTTTTGACATCCTCTATAGAGCATGTATGTCTTCTTGCAAACCTATTGATACCTATTTCTACCTCAAAGGTTACTGTGGTGCTTGATTGTTTGTTTTCTGATCCTACATGTTTTCGTCAAATTATTAATGTTCTTTAATATCTCACTTTTATGTATGCTCGTATCGATGGATACTAGGTTGTCGTTAAACATATTTGATGTTATTTTAAGGGTACGGTTTTATTTGGCTTACATATCATATGTAGCTACTTATTTTGATTTTATAGATGCTGATTAAGCTAGCTAGTAATGTTCATAGTCATAAGTTTATAAGTGAATATCTTGTTTTCTCTGGTAATACAATACAAACCGAAATCAACAATGAAAAATGATAACCTGTCTCTCTTTTTGAACAAGTTAAAATTGTGTGCAATTTTCTTTTAACACGATTACCCCATTACACAGTACATATCAAATATCTTTAGTGAGAGTAGTCTTTTCATTTTTATGATAACATTGTTTATAATTAATGTTTATTGGGATTCGCTTTGTTTTTAAAAAAGTGGACATGATAATTATAAATTGTGCTGTCATGAAAGTGACAATTGTGCATTCACTTCAAGATATTAAAAGATGTATTATATGAAAGTAAGAGTATATAAACTAATTAATATATTATATTAAAGTTAATCTAATTTTATTTTTACATATTGTTCTTAAATCATTTAAATCAAATAAGCTTTAATATGACTGTAAATCTATATATGTGGCTTAATTTAAGTGGAGGTAGTAGCATCGAGTGACAGGTAGCTATGGAGTGTTGGAGTTGTTCACTCATGCCAAGGTTAAAAAAAAAAGGTATTGTTTATATATATATTTCCAAGGAAGGAAGTATGTATATATTTGGTAAACTCTATTTAAAAAAAAATATTAAGAAAAAATATTTCATTAAGTAAAAGAAATCTCCAGTGAAATAATTATAAATAATTTTTTCATACAAACGAATGATTGTTCTTGGACATGGAGCTAGCTCTTGAAAATCAGAACTCTTTTTCGGGATCAACTCGAGCACACGCAGGTGATGGGGTACATCTATGGTGGGACTTTTGGCATCCACATTGCCCTAGTTAGGAAAAATGGTCTTGGACTAACGTTTGAATCTGGATTCCCTGCAACAACTAAGCGCTCTCAAATGATCGAAAGAGAAGGAAGGAAGCTAATCAAAGTGTTGTACGTGGCCTCATCTGTCCCAATCCTCTGCATAATGATAATGTTTCGTAGAAGTTAACTACTGACGACAGCTCTTCTATTAAAAGCGTAGGGAACTCTATCACAGGAAGGAAGGGAAAAAAAATAGTGGCTTAGACTTCTATGGAGTTCTCTACATATCCCAAGGCATAGTTTCAATGGCCGGCATGCTATCTTGATTAGGTTCTTTGGTAAGAAGAGGCGAATAAAGCAGGGGAGAGCAACTGTCCCTGTCTGTATCATGTGCTAATCCCTGTTGACGAGGATAGAGGTCATCTTTTCCGCGCATGCAGATTGTCTGAGGATTATATATATATATATTTGTTTACAGATTCTTCTACTGTGTGGGATTAACAAACCTGTTCATTGATTGAGAATCTGAGCTTCAAGTCTACTATCATAAGAAATGTGCGGTGCTCCTTCATATACTCTAATTGGAAGAAAAGCAGAGTATGTGCATGTGCAAGTAAGGTTTTGTGCTGGAAACAAGAGGGGTTCCATACAACTTAGAGTTCTTGGCTCCATGGATCAATATACTTAACTGCTCCAAACCCATTAAATTAGGCTGGTCCACCTAGTTTTTGGATTCGGAACATCTGCCTCTTAATTTCGGGATGTAAAATGTGCAGGCCGAGCAGAAGAGGGTTTTGAAGCTTCGGGAGAGTGTTACCGAGCCCATATAGTGATACTTGTGGACCGATAAGAACCCAAGGGTTTCTCAAATGTCTAAATCGAACCAACGGGGGTCAATACCTTGGACTGCATGGCCTCGTGTAGAGGTCGTGGAATTTATTTATTTTGAGGTCACCATGTACTTAAAACCCAAGAGTGGTCATAGCATGCTTAACCTCTCATTGCTTTAACCCCCGATTTTTTTTAAAAATAAAATTATGGATCATGGAAATGAATCTATAAATTGTCCCAACAATTATCCCGCCAGCATCACACAATCTCATGCTATCACCCAGAAGTATTTTCAACTAATATCTTATTTACTTATTGGAAAGTAGTTTTTTTTAAATAATTTTTTTGAAAAATAAATTTCTGAAAAGTAAATTATTTTTTGATGTTTGATAGTATCATGAAAAATAAATTAGAAAATATTTTTCAGTATTTGACTATGTTATGAAAAACGAGCTGTAAAATAACTTATTAATATTTTTTTTCAAGTTTATTAAAATAATGAGGAACAAATCTTACAAATTAAAATGTTGAATGAGAATGAAATTGAAAAAAACTAATTTCATAAATTATCTTAAATAAAATAAATAACAATCATAGTAATAGAGATCAAATCTAACAAATAAAAAAATAAAAAGATGATGAAATAAAAAAATAATTACAATATCATAAATTATTTCAAATAAAATAAATAACAATTAAAAGAATAAGTATCAAATCCGATAGATAAAAAATTTTAATTAAAAAAATAATAAGAGAAAAGCAAATAATAATCATAAAAATAAAGATAAAAATTGATATAAAAATCAAATTAAATCAAATTCTAAGGAGTAAAATTGAAATAAAAAATATTTAAAACAAAATATATATCAATCAAAAGTTTGAAAGTCAAATTTGATATAATCAGTAAATAACATAACATTTTTAAAATTTCACAACTTTTAAAAAGTGTTTTCCACCTAACATAGAAGGGAAATACTTTCCTGGAAACTAAGCTAAATTTTTCTTTAACTAGAAAGTGTTTTCCGTTTACCAACTTTTCTAATGACAAACAAATATAGGAAAGTTTAGAAAGTGATTTCCAGAAAACCACTTTCCATTAAACAAATAGGACCTAAAAGACACTTCTTAAATACCTCATCCTCAACCTCTCTTGTACGATGTGTCATTATCAGAAAATTAGTAAATATAAAAATAAACACAGATAAAATATTTTTATTGGTAGATTGTTGTGAAGTTTACCAATAGAATATTCCCTCACTATATCCGTTAGTAAACACCGACGAAAATATTCCCTCTATATATACCAAGGGAATCACAGTGGAAAAAAATGAATAAAAAAACCCAAAAAGTATGACGACGTGTCATTTATACAGACGACATTACTAACGAATTAATACCATCAATAAATTCATCTGCTAATCCGTTAGTAAATCGCTCCCTTCTTCCGAACATTGTTCATTATGTTAATTATAAAGGGTATCATCAACAAATTAATTTTGTAGGTATATTCCAGAGAGCTTTAGAATTGTTCACTTTTCAATTGTACTATTCATGTTGTTAATTACATATGGGATCACCAACATATTAATTATGTTGGTATTTTTCAGATAACTCTAGAATTATTCACTCCTTAATTACGCTTTTAATTATTGTTCTTTACAGATGAAGTCATTGACGGATTGAAAGTCATCGGTGGTATTTAGGAGGTTTCTGAAAATTTTTGATTAAATTAAAAATTTAAATTAAAAGACAGAATTACCAACAGATTAAAAATTCATCGGTGATATTTAGGAGGTTTCTGAAATTTTTTGATTAAATTAAAAATTGAAAATAAATATTACAGACAGAATTACTGACAAAATGGTTAAAAATATTAATATTAATTATCCGTCGATGAAATACCTCAATTAAAAGACCAAAATTCCTCATTTCATAACAAATATGCCTCTTCTTCTCCTGTAAAAAACACCAACATCCCTTTCTCCTTTTCTTTTTCTCTTCTCTCCTCAACTCCTTTTTTTTCTCTTCTCCTCTCCTCCACGTACATGTATGTCTTCTTTTTTCTTCTCAGCTTCACTCGCAATTAAATTAAGGTAAGATTTTGATTTTTTTTCTTCTCTTTTTTTTGTGTGTTTTATTTTATTTTTTATGGTCTTAATAATTATATGAATGTTGTTGTAGGATTTGTTTTTCATATGAGATCAATTTTGTTGGATGTTAGTTGGATTTATTTTAGTTGTTAATTTATTTGTTGTTTGATTATGGGTTCTGGAATAAGATTTCTAGTTTAGGTGAAAACAAATTTAGATGATTTATTTATTTATTGTTGTTGTTTTATTTTTTGTGTTATTTATTTTGTTACAAATTTGTTTGAGTTGATTTTCTTCTTCTTTTTTCCAAGCAACTCAGTTCTTGAATATTACTATTGAGTGTTGAGTTATATCAATTTAATTTAATTTAATTTAATTATTTTCTACTTTTGTTAAATAGACTTTTAAAAAAATATTTTTAAATAATTATTGACAGTATTACTGACGGATTAAGTTCGTCGATATATTTCACACAACCCAACACGTATATTTCGTGGTTCCGTTGAAAATTAAGGATTTTCCTTATTAAATTATTTCCAGGCTTTACCATTGGAAGAGTACATTATGACTTCATCCGTCGCATATGTCATGTCATGTACTCAGTGGTCTTTGGAGACATAAATAACTTTTCCAGTTTATTAGTGATTGCAAAGTAACTCATTTTTCTATGTGTGACAAAAGTCTTTCCATTGCCAGTTCCGGATTTATACCGAGCATGCTAATAGGTTCCGTATTTGGTTAAATCTACATTTTCTAAGTAGTACAATATGCAGAATTTTAGACACATCAATTTTCTGGTATCCTAATTCAAAAGGTTTAATCATAGAAGTTCTCTTTCCACCTATTTTTTTTAGGTAAAATATTTCTCGTCCGTTCGACGATTTTATCATAATAGATATTTTTTAGCTCGTGATCTGAGTTAATGGTGAACACAAGTGCAATAGCTGATAATTTATTGTGATTTGTGCATTTATCCCACAATGATTTGTCATAATTTTTTAAAAAATCAAAAAACCTGATTGCATCTGCGTTTGATTCTTTATTTATAATTAAAAATTTAATTACCTGCATCTCATTATATCTATAACCATATTTCTATAACAATTATTATCATCCTATTTTTTTGTGACTTTCGAGGCTTTTACGCGCTTTGAGGTCACCGCATACGTGGGTACCAAAAGTGGTCATAGCATACGTGACATCTTTCTCTGAGTACTTGTCATCTTCTTAACTGTTATGGATATCTATAAGTTGTCCCAACAATTATCTCGGTAGCATCACACAATCTGAAGCTCTCGCCAACAATGGCAGAAGTAATTCCAACCAAAAGGCACTTCTTTATTACGAAACCTCTACTCTGCAACATGTGTTGACTCGAAAAATATACTCACAAACTTCATATTCTAATACTTTTCTTTTTTTTTAATGAAATTTCAGGATTGCAGTCGTTACGGGTGCAAATAAAGGGATTGGTTTAGAGATTTGCAGGCAGTTGGCATCTAAAGGGGTTTTGGTGGTTTTAACAGCTAGAGATGAGGAGAGGGGTCTTGAAGCTGTCAAGAGCCTCAAAGTTTCAGGTTTTTCTGACGTAGTTTTTCATCAACTTGATGTAACGGACGAACTCAGCATTGCTTCCTTCGCCAATTTCATCAGAAACCAATTCGGAAGGCTTGATATATTGGTAATGTTCTCAATTGCTTCCAAGGAGTTCTTTACTTCTTGATAAATTTATATTGTTCCAGCTGGCACTTGTCTACAGATTCTAATATGTTTAGGCAATCGCAACAGGTGAACAATGCAGGCGTTCTTGGAAGCGGAGTTAAAGCAGAAGACAGGAAGAACTTTAGGTATAGTGTTGAAGATGTAAGTCTCTCAAAGTGATATGATCTTATAAATGTCGTTTAAAACGATTATAATTAAAGAAATAAAAAGAAGACAAGTATATGTTTTCAATTTCTAACGTTTTGCTGTATTGGAGTATTGATCAGATTACCGGTCCAAATGCTGCATCACAAAAAAAATTTGTGAACCAAACTTATGAAATAACAGTCAGTTGCCTGAGAACTAATTATTACGGAACCAAGCACCTAACTGAAGCGTTAATTCCTATCCTTGAGCAATCCAGTTCTGCAAGAATAGTCAATGTCTCCTCCACCCTGGGGAAGCTTAAGGTAAACACGCCATATCCATCTCTTTCAGGCAGTATATAGATATAGTTTCATTATCATATTCCAATCAGCATACATATATATGGAAAAGTTCACTACCAAAATTTGTTTCTCCTGCAGTTTATTCCTAATGAAAAAGCCATAAAGGAGCTAGGTGATGTTGATGGCCTTACAGAAGAAAAGGTTGAGAAGCTGGTGGAAGATTTCCTGGAGGATGTTAAGAATGATTTAGTGGAAACTAAACATTGGCCTCCCCTTTTTTCAGCTTATATAGTGTCCAAGGCTGCTCTTAATGCCTACACAAGGATGTTGGCAAAGAAGTACCCCAAAATTGCAACCAACGCAGTCTGTCCAGGTTATACTAGCACAGACATCAATGATAGCACTGGGATTTTCACTGTTGAAGAAGCTGCACGAGGTCCTGTTATGTTGGCTTTGATGCCTGATCATCAGCGCCCTTCTGGCTGCTTCTTTTTTCAGACAGAAATGTCAACTTTTTGAATGATATCAACCAATGTACTTGCAACGTATGCATGTTATGTACTAAGAGAATAAAGGTGGGGAGAGCTATTATTATCCTATATCTTCACCACACGAAGTTGATGTATGCTTCGAGTTTTAATTGAGTACTGGTATATAAAAGAAGCAATTATTTCTCTTTTAATAATTTTAATTTTCTTCTGGATTGTATTTAAGCAACCTATCACTTGAATGGCGCCCATTTCAGTTGGAATTTGCTGTTTTGGAAGCGTTCTTATCTTGACAACTCAATATTTCAACATGGAAGTATCAAAAATTGTTTTCTCCTCCAGTTTATTCCTCGAAAAAAGCCAAAAGGAGCTAGGTGATGCTGATGGCCTCACAGAAGAAAAGGTTGAGGAGCTGGTGGAAGAGTTCTGGAGGATATTGTCAAGAATGATTTAGTGGAAACCAAACATTGGCCTACCCCTTTTTCAGCTTATAATGTTTCAAAGGCTGTGTAGGAAATTAATCTCATGGGAAGAGCCAAAAGGAAAGTGAAAATAAAAAGACAGAGAAATTAAGGGCGAGCTACTTTGAAGAGCTAAAAACAATATTTTTATGTTGGAGAGCTATTCTTAGTCAAAAGAGCTGAAATTTTGTTTGATATATTGAATGATATAATGCACTAAGAGAATAAAGGTTGAAATTAAGGGAGAGCTATTCATATTCTATATCTCCACGCTGAATTTCTAATTAAAGATGGGATATTTCGCCGCATGAAGTTGATATATATGGATGCTTCAAGTTTCAATTGGGTACTGGCCATCACTGCCATGTCAAAGAAACAATTATTTCTTCTCTATTCTGGAGCAACGATAATATCCCCTGAATGCTCATCGATCTCAGTTGGAACTTGCCGTTTTGGAAGTGTTCTTTATCTTCACAACTCTAGATATCTAAAAATACTCCCCACCACGTGATATAGGCAAAAGGTAATTGTACAATAATTAATAACACAGAAAATACATAAATTCTAATTAGTAAAAACAATTATAGATATGAACATAAATTCATAATTTTATTTTATTTTTTAAATAAGTATATAGTGGTTGCATTCTCAAGAGGTTTA
>Ga0325411_1006927_pt1 | contig 12391 bp, 4 predicted proteins | sample PopdelMetagenome_13_FD_206181 | JGI IMG/M metagenome (GOLD analysis project Ga0325411, IMG submission 206181) | Populus deltoides microbial communities from Bellville, Georgia, United States - Xylem-PdIQD-R4 | ecosystem: Host-associated > Plants > Phyllosphere > Stem > Wood/Secondary xylem... | reverse complement strand
GGGCATGGGCTGGAAGCATGGCTGTTTTTACTCTTGGGCTATTTTTCTTTTGCTTGGGGCTGCCATCGGCTCATCAGCTCATTTTGCATCTGCCTTTCACTCTGCCTCTCTTCGCCTGGTTTCCCGCTCTGCCCCTCCATCTCAATTGAACCAACCAAGAGCTGAGCAGTTATCATGAGGTGGGAGGGCATCTCTTTGTCTCTTCAATTTACGTAGTGTTGGCACGACTGCGATTTCAGCTTGCTGTTTCTGGGGGGTGGGTGCTGATTGGATGGATTATGAGTCTGTTTCACGGGTCTTCCTCGCTTTATTGGTGCGCTGGAATGGCTGCCCATGAAAGATGCTCCCAGCTTGGAAAGTTATGCGAGATTTTTGCAGGATGTTCAAGGTATTTTTTGTTGGGATGGGTGTTGAACGAACGTGCTTGCCTTTTCAACTGGGTTTGGTTTCGATGGCCAATTCCATCTTCTTTGATTTGGGAGAGTTTAGGTACGAATTTTCAGCTTGATTTGATTTCCATTGTTTTTTTTAATATATTGCTATATAGTACAACCTAGCCATGCTTTGTCAATTCCATTTTGTGTGTCCTGCCATGTTAGATATAACAGTGATGCCTACTGCCCTTGATATCATCTTTCCCATCATGGTGAGCTGTGCTTTTTATTTTTTTCTGGGATGTGCTTGTTTAAGTCTGATTGGGAGAGACCTAATAAAGGAGTCCCAATATTAGGCTCGTTTGTTTTCCCAATATTAGGTTTTTTTGTTGCTGAAAAATAATTTTTTTTTTAAAAATAAATTTTAAAAAAGTGAATTATTTTTTAATGTTTGGTAGTATAATAAAAAATAAATTAAAAAATACTTTTCAGTGTTTGGTTATGTTATGAAAAATAAGTTGGAAAATAACTTATTAATGTTTTATTTTTCTCAAGTTTATTTAAAAAATGAGGAATAAATCTTACAAATTAAAAAGTTGAATGAGAATGAAATTGAAAAAAATATAATTTCATAAATTATCTCAAATAAAATAAATAATAATCAAAATAATAAAGATCAAATCTAAAAAAAAAAAGATAAATAGATTAAAATAATAATAATTAACATTTCATAAATTATTTCAAATAAAATAAGTAACAATCAAAAGAATGAGGACCAAATTTGATAAATAAAAAATTTCAATAAAAAAATTGATAAGAAAAAAACAAATAACAATTATAAAAATGAGAACCAAAGTTAATATAAAAATTAAATTTTAAGAGATGAAATTGAAAAATAAATATTTAAAACAAAATATATATAGCAATCAAAAGTTTTGAGGACTAAATTTGATATAATTAGCAAATAATATGACATTTCTAAATTTTTCACAACTTCCAGAAAGTGTTTTCCGTCCAAATTTTCCAGGAAAATACTTTCCTGAAAACCAAGCTAAATTTTTCTTTGACTGGAAAGTGTTTTTCATTAATCAATTTTTTTAATGACAAACAAACATAAAAAAATTTGAAAAGTGATTTTCTAAAAAGTAAATTTCTATAAACAAACATAGTTATAATTTTTTTCTGTTTTCTTTACATGGTTTTGCATTCCTGCTTTCTCTCTTCTGCTCAATGCTGTAGCTCAATTGGAATTCAATTTATTGTCGTTGGTTTTTTATTATCTTTCAGGTTTCCATTGTTTTTTCTCACCCCATTGTCGTTTGACAGTTGTTTCGCCATGTACTGTCCCTAATTTATTTTTTTAGAGTTGACTTTAGCTCAGTGGTGTTATTTTCTACTTTCTTTCTCAGGATTTCGGCTCTTTTGACGACCTTTTGCTGGCGCAGACACCTGATATTCCATGGCTTAGGTTGCGTGATGTTGCTCCAGCTCTTGCGATTATTCTCAATATTTGTAGGTTTGTTTCTTTTCAGAGACCCTGCAGGTTTCTTTTTCATTTTTTTTCGGGAAGGACTTTTTGATTAGGTTTAAGAGCATGTCTGAGCTTCCTCCTATTTTTTGGCTTGCTTACCTTCGTTTTTTTTGTTTTATCTGATGCTCTTCAGTTACTGGTTGTATGATGTGTTCAGGAATGCTGTGTCTTTGATTGCCTTCAACTAGGCTCGATCGAATAGCCTTTGTCAGGGTTATGTGACTCTTCGGCTGGTTTTTTGCAGGTTTGGTCTTCCTTCACTGCGTTCTTTTTCGTATGGCTAAACTTTTTTCAGATGGTTTCAATATCGGCTTTTCCTAGATCCATCTTTTTGTTGTTTTTTATTGTGGTTTGTTTTTGATGTCGTTGAGGATGGTTGCATTTCAATCGTGGCCTCTTACTTACTTTTATTCTATGTTTGCTCATGTGCTGTTCATTATCGGGTTGTGCTGTTCATGTCGTTGAGCATTTCAATATCTGCATTCTTGTAATGACACCCTTTCATCTAAAGCTAGATAGATAGCTTCAGCGCTTTAGTTAGGTCTGCTGAAACTTCGTCCGCTTCCAGGTTTGTGTCTATCCTTTTCCTTTTCGATTTGGTTCTTATATTTTTTTGAGCTTGCGAAGCTTCCTAACAAGTGGTCAGCCCACAGCTTTATTTTGACCTTAACTTGGCCGGAGCTATGCCTCTTTCTGCACTGTTCCTGCTGCGTGTTTAATCCAGGTTGGTTTCTTTTCTTTTTTCATCGATCAGCTCTTCGCTTGAGGGAATTAGGGTGTTATTTAATGTTTGTTAATATTAGTAATGCGAGGAACTGAGGAATAGGATGAATAGATGAAAACCAAACACATGAGATAAACAGTTATGTTCTAATGTTTAATTGGAGTTGAATTATTTAAATTTAATAAACATGACAATTATATTCCTCCACGAGGATCCCTATCTATCAAAATTGAGTTTCCTCTTAAAATGAAGTGTGTTCCACATCAAATTTTTTCCACTTCACCCTCCAATTGTCCATGTTTTGTGGTTCACAATAAATTAGGTGCCTGGAATACTTCAATTCACTCCACTGCTGATGCCATCAATTTCGCTCTATGCTATGAAGTATGAACATGGCTGGCTAGGAGGATTGTGGTTATATTAACAAATTAGCAGGTTGTTTCTTTGGTCTAGGTGTTTAGTAAAGGAGATGCTAGGGGAAATTATGAGGGTGGTCTTGGCATCCGGACTGCTAGAGAAGCTATCTTTAGATGGCAGCAAAAGAAGTTCCTCTTTGGTAGGGGTGATCAGTATCAGTTCAGTCCGGTCACCTTTTTATCTATAAAAACAATAAAACCAAAATTTTGTAAAATACAAAAAATAAAACTGAAACCGGTTCCAACCGACCAGTTTCAGTTCGATTCGGTTATTTTATATTAAAGAAGTTCCTGTGCTTACATGTATCTTTACATGTGTTCTGGACATGCAGTTGATAGGAAACTTATTGGACATGTTGTGTGTGGCAAGTGCCAAACAAAAGTAGGAAGTGATGGCTCACTTGCTAATCTAAACTCAACTTGATCGAATATAACCCTCTTTCTTAGAGTTTAAAAACCTAAGAAAGAGTTTAAAAACCTTGCTAGGATCTCAACCCAATGCTTAGAAATTCGACTTCACTTCACAGTGTCAAGCAACTGCCAACTCTTGCTTTCTTAACTCTGTTGTGGCTTGATGTGATTTGCAGCTCATGTTCATTTTTTTGTCTTAAAATATCGACTTTTTTTGCTGAAATCATGTTTTCTTTTAGGAAGGCTGGTTCACTACACACTAAAAGAGAAGTAAGTAAATTTTCCGAATAGGGATTTGATGCTTTTCCGAATAGAGAATTAAGAATATGGCTTTGATTTGGCCATGTTTTCCGAATAGGGATTTGATGCTTTTGACATGATCAATAATGGATGCACCAAAGATTCTGCTTGACAAATGTATATATCCAATTTCTCTTTGCAAAAGCATCATTTTATGTTCCATTTAGTCCTGCCAGAGTCATTCGCTCCCTTTCTCTTTGCAGCTTTAACTCTGTGTTCTACATCATATAGGCTTATCAGTTGCAACAAGATTCACAAGAATTTGCATTGGTGCATAAGAGAGCGACATCTAGAATCACCATTGCCTCTTGTGAAGAATACTCTGAGCCCAGTTCTGGATCGACCAACTACAAAAGACTTCCACTCTCTTGCAAAACATAGACCTGGCAGAATCCCAGATAAATCCAAATAAGGATGCTGTATTCAAAATGATAAAACAATATGGTGGAACGTGCAACATCCTTTCACATCCAAATACAGTCTCCTTTGGAAGCGTCTCAACTTTGGTGCAAGAATATTTTATTAATATTAACAAAGATATAAAATGCTTCTTTGGAACATTTTCCTCATTCTTCTCCGACTTACACTTAAACCATAATTTGAAGCGGAGTTTGGTCACCACGCGCCGCAGCTTTCCAGGTAATCAATGCTTTCCGGGTTCATAGACCTTTGACTTCAATTAAAACACTCACACGAAGAAAAAAGAGTGTCTGCCCACACATCTGGCAAGTTCTGCAGCCAACTTTCCTATCAAAGCGTTCGAGGAGAAAACACTGAAGAGAGATGGCATTGAGCATAATATTAGCAATAGTAATATTATATGATACGAGATCAGAAACAATAAACATGAAAACGAAGTAAAGGTATTACAGTTTCTGTAAAGTAATCAGTTTTCCAATATCAGGTGAATGGGTCCTGAAAAATCATTTCCTTCAATGCTTCTGTAACAGGAATGGATGCGTTAATGTCACTTCATACTAAACAGTTTGAATGATTTAAAATCAACACTTAAAGCCTCTAAAGCCTCGACAGGACAGATCAATCTGCCAACTTTCATGCAATGAGCTGTTCACATTGTCCTCTTGGCATGCGAAGGTGGTCAGAGCAAGACAGCCTTTAATCAATTAGAGAGCTTGAGTACTAACAAGAATTCTTAGAATGTTTCCAAACTTATCGTGTATGATTTGAATGGAAGAGAAACTGCAATTCAACATTGAGCCCTCAACAGATAATTCACAATCTTTAAAATTCATAGATGATTACAGACTGGAAACAAGAACTCAACATATCAGGTGGTTATGCAGGTGTCATTCCAATCTCATTCACAAATTCATGGTTTCCTTGCTTAGATTTTGAGGAAAGTGGCATCACTGCAATCACAGTTCCATCTGATAGTGAACGCTGCGTTCAATAATGAAAAGTTCCCACCTCAAACTTATGGCTAAGAATTAATAATTTGCTCTGCTTTCTTTGTTTTCTGTTCTACATTTAAAACCTAAGCAATTTTATGGAGAACATTTGACCTATTGCTACAGCTATTTTTCTACCGCAAACTTATAGAGTGTAGTGAGGACAGATGAGAGAAACCATCAAACATTCAGTTATCTTGTAAATAGAAGCAAAAACAACCTAAAGACAAAACCAATGAGAAACTTCAAACAGTTATCATCTATGAGGTTCTTGAATTAGGATTTGTTTTTCTGTTTTTTTATGGAAACTTTTGAAACATGAAATCTTTGGGTTGCAGCAGAACTCCAAGTTGAAAAATAAATCTGGCGGAAATCGACATGCACATTCTTGTTTCTTTCCGGAAGCCATTGAGGAACAGATCTAGTGAGCTTGTTTCCTGTCAAATACGTTGACAAATTAAAAGGGGTTTTTCCGTAGCTCTTCATTGCACTAATTCCAACTGAAAGCTTAAAGACAATCAAATCGTTTTCTAAGATAAAATTGATTCAAACAGAAAATCTTGTATGATTGCGCTGTAAGACAATGATGAGCCTGTGAGAGAAAGCCTATCTGGCCCTTTCCAAGGCCATTGAAGAGTAGTTGGAGTCCTTGAGAACAAGCCATTCCACAGAGTTTCATCTCATATTGTTAAGTGGTACACAAAGCATCATGGAAACTCTCAAGAACATTTCTTAAGAAAGCAAATGATAATCATATTGACAATGATTGCTTTGAAAGGGAATCATTAGAGAGCCTCTGGATGGAACCACTTACAAACGTTTCAGTTTTTCCAGCTCCCCAACATATTCTGGGACCTATCCAAATATTAAGCAGTTCTCTCAAAACCCTGCATTTTTAAAATCGTTGTACAAATCAAAGGTCAAGAGCATTAGCTGAAAAGGACATAAGATTAGAAGAACTCCAACTCACAATGTTTTTATGGATTCCATATTACTCAGTGGTGGGTAAGAAGACCCTCTTCCTGTTAAGTCACTGATCCTCCTTCAAGTATCATAGGGCATAAAAGCATGGTTTCATAAGCATATTACATATACATAAAAACAGAATTCAGATATTCTGTTTGCTTTCTAATCACTTACTTGAGTGAGGAAACGTGTGGACGCACCCCAAGAATTAAATACCATAGGTTTAATAATTCAAGAATCAATTTAAATCAATCATGTAATTAATTCAAAAAACTCATCCATGACAAACAAACTTTGTCTGTGAGTGGCTAAAAAGCTCCAACTTGTACTTCTCATAGCAGACATGAATATGGTCACGATACAATTCCGTTAAGTTAGGTATAAAGCTTTAAAATACCAAATGGATCAGTAACGGTGAGTATACACGCAGCCGTTATATTACTATTATTTTGTATCAATTTATGAACAAGGCAAAGTGCAAAACATTATAAAATACATGGCTTTCAGTTCACTTGGGCCAGCTGTTGACCGAGCCAGCTATGTGTTAAATAAAGATGTTTTTTCAAAGATATTTAAAAAAATGATAACAATTGTTTTTAAAAATAATTTTTATTTTATTTTTTAAAAATTATTTTTAATATTAATATATCAGATTTAAAAATATATAAAAAATAATTTAATTTTTTTCAAATTTTACAAAATATAATTGCAAAACATATCTTAAAACAGAAACGGTTTCAAACTCATAATTTCATCCTATTTTACCTGATTTTAAATAATTTTATATGTTTTCGAGTTTTTAAAGTAATTTTATATATTAAATATGTATTGGCTCATAATATAATTTTATGAATCAACTCGTAATAATAACAATTAAAGGTTTAAAAGTTGTTTTACTGTTCATTTTAAAGGCGCAAAGCCAGCTTAAGTATTTTTGTTCTCCTTTGAGAATAATAAAAAGAAAAAAGTGTTCAATTGGAACATGAAAACGTGACTGAATTTGTCTTAGTTATTCTTTGGGACTGAGTGGATGAAAGGAGGAGCCGTATGAGGTGAAAATCTCATGTACGGTTCTGTAGAGTGGCAGTAAGGGTGACTTATCTGTCAACTTTTCCACTATCACCCCCAAAAAACCAAACCCTGCCTTACATAAAGTTGCCAGAGTACGATTAACCTCTGGATTTGAAATCACTGCTTATGTACCTGGTATTGGCCATAATTCACAAGAACATTATGTAGTCTTAGTAAGAGGGGGAAGGGTTAAGGATTTACCCGGTGTGAGATATCACATTGTTCGAGGAACCCTAGATGTTGTCGGAGTAAATGATCGTCAACAAGGGCGTTCTAGTTCGTTGTAGATTCTTATCCAAGACTTGTATCATTTGATGATGCCATATGAATTGCTAGAAACATGTAAAGTGTATGGCTAACCCAATAACGAAAGTTTCGTAAGGGGACTGAAGCAGGCTACCATGAGACAAAAGATCTTCTTTTTAAAGAGATTCGATTCGGAACTATTCTATGTCCAAGGTCCAATATTGGAATAATTTCAGAGGTTTTCCTTGACTTTATCCGTGTCAACAAACAATTCAAAATGCCTCGACTTTTTTAGAGCAGGTCCGAGTCGAATAGCAATGATTCGAAGCACTTCTTTTTACATTATTTCAGAAATCCAAGAACTCAATCGTATGGATATGGAAAATAACACAATGACGAATTTGTCAAATAAAAGAAGACAAAAATACCTCCAGAGCAAGCTTCAGTATTTTTGCTAGGAGGATAAAAAAATAATTACAGTATTATGATGAACATTACAATGTGTCCCAGTGCAATCAGTTTTGATAGAGAAGAAAAAAAGTCTTGATTGACTACAAATTTGATTTTAATATGAGCGAGCTACTTTTAATTACAAGAGATTCACATGAATGCTTACGAATGAAAACTCCATAAAGGGACGGATGACATCGCATCCTCCACTCTCTTGCATTTGATGTTTTACTCTCTAAATAAATGTCAAACCTATTAATATAATAAACACATCAGTCATTAAGGTGACACATAGCTTAAGCTTAATCCAATTAAAACAACAATGCTTCCTCTTAATTTAATATTATATTAAGGGCAGTGTCTTCTACATCTTCCATCCAAAAACCTTACAACGGGACGAAGGACATCCTTAGCGTTAGGGATATATGTAAGAAAAGGGGGAGGAGATGGCTCACCATTTTCAAGCAACGGGAGACAAATTGGCATCCTCTTCAGATTCTCACAATCTGCAACTGCAATCACCTGGAGAGAATCGCAAATCAGTTTTGCACTACAAATGCTTTCCAGTTTTGCTAATTCAATCAATATTAGAGAACTTAATTTTGTGAGTTTGAGATCGGTGATGCTACAGCTGTTGCTTTCTTCACCCTTAACCCCTTCTTCATCTGATCTTGTTCCACTTATTATCTCCTCTATCTTCTCGCAATTTCTTACTGCAATTACTTTGATAGAATCGCAAATCAATTTTACACTACAAATGCTTTTCAGTTCTGGTAATCCTCTCAATTCCATATATCTTAACTTTGGGAGTTTGAATTCGATATTGCTGCTGCTGGTTTCTTCACCCATAACCCCCTCTTCATCTGGTCTTGTTCCACCTATTATCTCCTCCATCTTCTCACAGTCAGAAACTCTAATATTTTCGAGGTTTACGAGGCTTGGCAGCAAGACAAGAGGGAACAACTTCTTCATGCTCTTACAACCAGAACAATTAAACCGTTTAAGACCAGAAAATATACCGTTGTAAGATGGAGATGGTAGTGGAGCAGAGCGGAACCAAGAAGATGAAACCAAGCTCTCCATGCTATTGCAATAACTAATGTTGATAGCCTCCAGATCAGTTGCATACTTTATTTGAGAGGAAACATCGCATAAACTTGTTGCATCATCATTATTATCAATAATCAGTTGTTGAATGTCCTTAGGAAACATGACCTGAAAACCTCCATCTCTGTCGATACTCAAGTTACCCCAAACAATTGTTTTCCTTCTGCAACCATAATCATCATCATCATCATAACCATAATAATACTTATCCAATGATCCTACAAGAATTTGGCATGTGGTTAGTGATTTGGTTTCATCCTGAGATTTGAGATACTCCACGTAGTCTGAGTAACCTTCAAAATGGCATACCAAACTTTCCAACTTCCTCAAGCATCCCACTTCCTTACCTTTAAGTGTTATCGGAACATATTGTATATCTTCGGTATCATAAATCAAATTCCCATGCAATTCAAAGACTTGCAGGTGAGAGAGCTTAGCTAACAACCCACTAGGAAATTCCTTTTCACCACATCCATTCATTCTAAGATACCTCAGGTTGCATAGACATTCCATGCCTTGAGGAATCTTTTCAAGTGCCCAAGTACCAGAGAGATCTAACCTCTTCAGTGCCCTGAGCTTTTCTAATGACGGTACATGCCTTAACATGTTACAATCAATGAGCAGTAATGCAGTGAGACTCACCAATTCAGAGACAGAATCAGGTAGTTTTGTGATACCTGTATAAGACATATCAAGAACCTTGAGCCCATGCAACTGCTCAAAAAATGAATCTGCAATAAATTGCAACTTTGAGTTGCCGCATAACAGTAGAATTGATAGGCTGGGACAACATGGTGAATGCGTGGAAGGAATTTCTTCAATCTGGTTATGCATCAGTGAAACTCTAGTAAGATTCTCTGTCCACTCCTCTGCACCCGGCACTTCTCTTAACCGTGCACCTGCTTTAACCATGCCTTGAGAGTTCTCTTGCAGTATTTGGATGGCCATATCCCTAATCAAGTCATGCATCTTGACACATCTATCATCAAAATACCCTTCCTTAGCGCTTTCCAATAGGCAGACTCTTTCGAGTTTATTCAGCATCGAGTGGCCTTTGTTAAATTCTGCCTCCCTACTCTTCAACCCTTTTATCACTCCCTCGTCAATCAAATTAACTATCAAATCCGCTCTACGGATCTTGAAGTCTTCCGGGAATAATGCACAGCACAAGAAGCATTGTTGCAGTTCTGACTCCTTTAAGTGCATAAAACTAAATCTCAGTATGTGGAATACCTCAGGCTCCATATCATCTTTCCTAATTCTTGATTGTTTCAGGTCCTCTAAAGCATTCCTCCACTCACATCTGTCATCCACTCCCCTCATGGTTCCGGCCATTGTTATAATTCCAAGAGGCAAACCAGCACATTCACTTGCAATAGATCTTGCAATTTCTTCCACTTCTGGAGGAATACATCCACGTACCTTCATGAACAGAGCCCAAGCTTCTTCCATTAAAAGAGGCTCCACTTTGATTGTCTTCTGGCAGAACATCCGCTGACAAACTCCAAATGATCGAGTTGTAAGAATTAGTTTGCATCCCTTCACTCTGATAGGAATTCCCACCTCATTATAATCAAAACAGTCCCACAAATCATCTAAGATGAGAACCCACCGTTGTTTCTTAATTAATGCTTTTGACAGTTTTGCAGCCCTTTTCCTCTCGTTGTCTTCATTTGAAAGATCTAAATGAAAGTCTTTTGCAATAAGATTCTGCAATTTAGAAACACTAAAATCCTGCGATATCGTGATCCAGTGAACATGAGGAAAAGTGCCACGTTCTTGTAAAAGCTGATTGTAGATATGTGTGAGCAATGTTGTTTTGCCAACACCCCCCATCCCGTAAATGCCAATACTTGATGAGGCTTCATCATTCATTATCCACGACCAGATAGCATTCTTATTATTTTCAAACTCTCCACCTGTTAGTTCTTCAGTTAGAAACACATCTCGTCCGCTCTCATCGCCATTACGTTGAAGAACTTCACGAGAGCTGTCTCTCACAACAGGCTGCCCAGGGTCTCCAACCATGTTCACTAGTGGAGGACAGAGTTGATCTTCTTGAGGCTCATCGTGATTAACAAGTGGCCTCTCATGAGAACTACCTCTTACAACAGGCTGCCCAGTTACTCTCTCCAGATGTTGCCCTTGTGGTGCCACATTGTCGACTTCAACATGTAAGCTAGTAGGTAATGGATCTCCTGGAGTCTCATTTGTGTTGCCTGTAAGCCCTCCAGAAGAGCTAGCTCCTGCACCAGGCTGCGCTACTCCTCCAGTCCCATTCTCTATATCATCCTCCATTAACCATCTACTGAACTCTTCCACACTTCTTCCAAGTGGGTGACCCATTCTATCCGCTGCTTGTGTCGTTCCTGCATCTCCTGCCACATTGTCGACTTCATTGTTTTGTTCTTGTGGAGTGGTTGAAATGGCATTATCATTAAAATTGCTTGAACTTGCTATGCCTTTATGTCTTTTGTTGCAATGTCGCATATCTAGAAAAGCTGCTTCTTGAACTTGTTGAGGAACTCCTTCACAAATTGCAACACCACGCCCTTCCTCTCCTGACAAATGCCATTTGATCCTTGAAATGGAAGTAGCAGCAGAAAATTGAAAGCCACAAAATGTACAGTTGAAACGACCATCATCCAGCTTCTCAACATGATCCCAAAATCGATCCTTCCGTTTAGCCATTTTCACCGCTAACTTCTTTGGCCCTTCAAACATCAAATAAAAAATTGTCAAAAGTAAGGCATAAAAATGGATGTTGAATTAATTGGAAAATAAGAACTCAATCTTGAAATTAAAATTTAGAGGAAATCATTATTTTTTAAATAAGTAAGCAAAGGAAAAGAGTGCATACCTCAATCTTACAAAACAATGCCGTTAAGGGTGTTCACAAAATAAACTGAATCTGTACAATTAAATCAATAATTACAAATTCTAAAATTAAATAGGCAGGCACTTAACTATATATTTTCCTATAGAGATGCACTTCAAGCAGATAAAAAAATTATAACAACTATTGAATAATTTAAATAATTGTCAGAAAAGCATTCTAAGATAAAAATTTGGAAAAAACTCGGCTTGTTTTGAAGATAAGCAGTTGAAGTTGAAAGCAAAATGAACAAAGTTATAAAATGAGTTTGAGTTCTATAATGCATAGAACTTTTATTTGGAAGAATCAAAACAAATAATATTAACAATGAATTTGGTATGAACTCTAGAAGGCAAGGATTTTAAAAGTTTCTCAATAAGATTTTGTCACGACCCGAATCCTGGATCCATGACCGGCACATAGGCAAGGTTCCCCTCCAAGGTTCCATACCTATGCGAACCCAAACTTACACACAAACTTATCCTAACTCAATCAGAGTTCAACGCAGCAT
>Ga0325411_1006925_pt1 | contig 12394 bp, 5 predicted proteins | sample PopdelMetagenome_13_FD_206181 | JGI IMG/M metagenome (GOLD analysis project Ga0325411, IMG submission 206181) | Populus deltoides microbial communities from Bellville, Georgia, United States - Xylem-PdIQD-R4 | ecosystem: Host-associated > Plants > Phyllosphere > Stem > Wood/Secondary xylem... | reverse complement strand
TATTGTCACATGAATATTTATGGTCAGTTAACGCAATTTTCTTTTTCATTGAACATCAGCTTATGCCTCCCAAGCTTAATGCATGCATTTATCTTCTCTTCTCTTCTTGTAGCTTATAATTGCACTGCTGGGAACCTACAAAAAATAATAGACTTTGTTGTACGAATTTCTTTTTTGCTGTGAGGAAGCCTGTCATCCTTAGATCTTAATTTATCTCCTTGCCATTATTGTCATCATTTCTTTGAGTGTGCTTTTTGCCTTTTTAATCCTAGGTGCTCATGGAGCTCCCTTTCAGTCCTCTTCCATGATTGTTTTATTCCAGTTCCTTTTGCACATAGGGCTCACTTAGGAACAAGGTAGAAACCGTGTTTCCCAAAAAAAATATTTTTTTTGCTTAAAATCATTTTTTAATGTTTTTAGATTGTTTTGATGTGCTTATGTCAAAAATGAATTTTTAAAAATAAAAAAATATATTATTTTGATACATTTCCGAGCGAAAAAAACTTTGAAAAACAGCCACTACCACACTCCCAAACACCCTCTATGACAAATTTAATAGAGTTCAAATTGTTAAATAATTTCTATTTTTTGCTCCTTTTTTAAACAACCAAGATTATATCTTAGCGGTAAAAGAGTGCTTGAATTTTACTTTCTTTTCAAAATTTAAAAACCAAAATTGCAGCTTAAGTATGTTTGGAGATCATTTCCTGTTCATGATAGATTGTGCTTTTCCTTCAGCTCTGAAAGACATGCCTTCTGGTTTTTGGATTCTTCCATCTGACCTTGAATAGCAGATAAAGATACGGTAATATTCGAAAAGTAGGACTCTGCCTTGCTCATATTCCAATAATGGGTGGGGAAATACCCCGTTTCCAACACTAGCCTTGTCAGGAATTATTCTTTCTGTTAGTGAGGAAAAGAGCTGGTTATCTGATCCTTTATTTGACAGAGAATTTGAAATTTGAACTTGGTTCAGTGGGTAGGACCACAGGAGCAACTTTATTAAAGCATTTTTCTTGTTTTTGCCATGCACACACACACAGAGGGGAGGGCGATAACCTCTCTGAGCTGCAAACTAAAAGGGTACTCAACTCTGCTGCATAGGACCATCTCTTATTTGCTATTATAGCCACACCATGCCACATCTTTTAGCTGTAGGGGATCATTTCCTTTTCTGGCTAAGTTAAGAGTACACAAAGGTATTTGTTGCAGAAGAGGGAATTGTTAATTGTGTTATTGTCTGAAAAGTTGGCTAGAAAATGAATGCTGCCATGTAGTATCGGTTTCTTATTGCGGCCCTTGGTTACCTGTTCCATGTTTGAGACCATGTTTGAGATGCTGTTTACAAAGTACCTAGAAAAATAGAACTGTCCTGTACACCACAAAAAAAAAAAAAAAAACACTGGCCTGATTTGGTATGCTTACATGGTTGCGCAATGTGTAGATGCCACCATGGGTATTTTCAAAAGCCTGAGCATGAGAGGATGAAAAATATTGATAGGCTATTGTCCTTAAGCTGAAATCAGGTAACTAAATGAACATTCCTGGCCATCAGAATTCTTACTTGCCTTGACATCTTTGTTCAGGTCGACATGGTCATAATTCCAGCATCAACTGGGCAGATGGGTGTTCTTCCAGGACATGTATCAACAATTACAGAATTGAAACCTGGGGTACTATCAGTGCATGAAGGAAATGAAGTGAAGAAGTATTTTGTTAGCAGTGGCTTTGCATTAATCCATGCCAACTCGATTGCTGATATAGTTGCTGTTGAGGCTGCGCCCCTTGATCAAATTGACTCCAGCCTAGTTCAGAAGGGTCTCGCAGAGTTCACCCAGAAGCTAAGCTCGGCCTCAACTGACTTGGAGAAAGCTGAAGCTCAAATTGGAGTTGATGTGCATAGTGCTCTCAATGCTGCTCTCACAGGCTAGTTTTATGTTTGCAGTCCTTCAACGAGCCCCTTGATTTAGTCATGCTGCATGTTTTCTTTTTGAAGTCTGGCTTATTGACGTGCAAATTCATCACCTCAAGCTGAACATTGCTTTTCAACGTTTTTATTTCTCTACTTATTAGCTGAATGGGAAATTGGTGAATAATACGTGAATTGATTTATCTGGTGCTCAAAGAGTTGAACAGCATTGGTTCAGTAGTAGAAGACTCGAGAATAGCGCGTTGGAGCCCCTCCCCAACACATTAAGAGGTGAAGTTAATGGCCTCGTTGGCCTTGTTTTGCTTACAAGTCAGGCAGGTTTGGCTCATCACCCTACCTCATATGTTTCAGTAAGCGTAAAAATTTAGTGATGCTTTTCGTGGGCTTCATATCTTCATGAGCTTGGATCATATCATGAGATGATATGATATTAAAAAGCCGAGAGGTCTTCTTTTGCCCGTAATAAAAAGCCGGTAAGCCGATGGTGATGCTTCCAGGCTCTTTCGTGATGCTTCCATGCACTTTTCAACTGAAAACTTCTTATATTAAAAAAGCCGAAGAACTTGAGAAAAAGAGACGCTAAAAAGTAAAAAGCAACTGTCACGTGGGCCTCGGCATGACATGGAGCTTTTTGTCCATCAATAAAAGGAAAATAAATACAAAAGCAAAGTGGCTTTCCTTCCCAGCTTTTTTTCGTGCCGATTTCAGACCATAGAGCATGACTCAGCCATATTGACCTGGTCTCGAGTCATCGCAGGAGCCTCTTCAAAACTAAATAAAATCACGGACAGAACTTGTTTAAGTGCTGGCTTTCGACAAGTAAGGAAAGGGTAACAATAATCTTCTCGGATATCGTGTAATTATATTGGCCGTCCAAATTAAAAAATATTACAATTTTTTTATATTTAAAATATTAAAGACGATTCGGGTACACCAATAGGGTTTTATACTTTTTTCAAAAAAATAGACATTTTTTATACCATATTTTTAAATTTATAAACGATCCCTCTAGTGTAATTAACATACACTATAATTTTAATTGGATTATACTAGAAATTTCGCGATTACACAAATCTTAGCGAGGCCAAAAAAGCACTTCTGATATGCAGCTTTCTGTAAAGCAATGAGAAGATAATAAAAATGGCACGGTGGCTTTCTCTGCCAGCTCCTTTTCCATGTCGATGGTCCATAGAGAATGACTCGAGTACATTGACTTGGCATCGGTTCATTGGAGGTACTTATTTAACAAGTTAATAGTGCTTTTGTGTCTGAAATAAGCTAGATATGCTGATGAAATGCAATAAAATTTAATGTAGTATATTGAAAATAAAAGATTATGATTACCGTCTCTATCTTTCTTATTTATTTTTCTATTAAGCACTTACAAGCATATCTAAGTTTTTATGTTTGATTTGGAAGAGAACATATTTGTAGATGCAAGTAAGGAAATAGTCTCACAACAACTAATGATTGTTAAACTCGATTTGGTTCGACAAATCGATTCAAAATTTGATAAGCTTAGCTCTTAACCTGAGCTGGGATATAAAAAAAATAACTTAATAGATCAATTCATGATTTAATTAATTAAATAACTTTATTTTCTTTTAAAAATTAAAATAAATTGACTTGAATAAATTTGATGAATAAGTTAAATCCATGATGTCATAAGGGTTTGTTTAAAAATGTGGTTACGGTTACTTTTTAAAATGGTTTTCATACTAAAATGCATAAAAATAATATTTTTTTTTATTTTTTTTAAATTATTTTTGAGATAAACGCGTCAAAACAATCCAAAATATAAAAAAAATTAATTTTTAACTAAAAAATAAAAAATTTCAAAAACACCGATTGACCCGTATTTCTAAATACTCCGTTCATCATGATACGGAGTTCGTAGCTTCCAACACAAGTAAATAGAACATGTAAAGATTGAATAATTGTTTAATTTCCTAGACAAATTCAACACACATGTTGTTGAGATTCACTCGAAATAATCATATAGTAATTGACATCCAATCTAATAATCACATGCGAACTCAACCACCCCAGATCAAAACCTTGACCACACTCGTTTATTTTATTTTTTATTTTTCCATCTTTAAATTAGAACCCTCATGCCATTAATTTTTCCTGTCAGAATTTTGAATCCATGATGGGTTATATAGAATATAAATGCATGCCCATTTCAACAGAACTTGTCTGTGGGCGAGGATGGCTTTTAAAAACATGTTTCGTGGAACCTGGCCGTCCTCTGACTCTTGTCATTGGCTCACTAGTAACTTAGGTTAATTTATCATTTTAATTTTTTTATGTTCAAACAATGTTTTGTAAATAAAAAAAATCAACTAGTGTCTTGAGAGGGTTAAGAATGATCAGGTCAATTGTATCACATCAAATAACATATTCTTGTTTTTTTTAATGAAATATTAATCAAATCAATTTTTAAATTCACCTATTAAGTCTGATTAAATTTAATAATTATATTTAAATTGTCTTGTGCTTTTGCAGCTATCTATCGGTAAATTTTTAATTTTTTTCCCTCCTTGCCTTTACATGTTATAGTACCGTTTGGAAACATGAAGCAAACGGATTAAATTTTTGTATGTCTTTAATTGTTTTGATGTGCAGATCTCAAAAATAATTTAAAAAAATAAAAAAATATCATTTTAATGCATTTCGATACGAAAAATACTTTAAAAAGTAACTATAATCACATTTCTAAATAGACACTTCTTCTTATTCTTTTTTGATATTTCCTTATCGGTTCTCGATGTTTGAATTTTTTTTCTCATGTGGTGTTTTTTTCTCCTGTATAATAAATAAAATATAAATTCTCAATTTAATTCGTTGAACATACTTACCAATCATTCATTAATTCAAACTCATATTTTCCTCACATGTCTCAACTTGATATAAGAATAATAATTTTTTCATTATTTTAACCAGATATACTCGCTGAATTATTAAATCCGTACAAAAACTATTGTAATCATTGACAAGATCATGAGTCACTGATTCAGAGTCCAGAAACCCTTATCTAAAAGGATTTTGTTAATTCTTTCACCATAATAGCATGGTTAAAGTTGATTTTAATGATATAAAAAAAAAAAAGTTCATGCGTACGGGGCAGTAAAATTGACATTAAATAGGTTGAAAGTACAATTAAATTAAAAATTATCAAATTACATTTATTTTTTTTACACTTTCACACTACTTCCAATCACATTACATTTAAAACACACTGATTATTGTTGTACTTGCTGTTTTTTTATGGAAAAAAAATTATTAATCTAAAACAAAAAATAATTATTAAACTGGGTTAAAAATTAAAATTTAATTTAGTTTAATTTGATTGATATGACAAGTAATTTTATAACTCGATAATGCTAGATTTAATTTTAAAAAATATTACACATGAAAATATCTTTTTAAGTTTTTTTATAAAAATTAAAATAGCATCATTTTAATACCAATATAGATTAATTCTTTTAGTGCATAACATAAATCTAAACCGAGTTTAGATTAATTATTTGAACTACAAAGAATTATATTTAAGGTTGAGTTTAATAAAATAATTTTAAAATAAAATAAAAATTAAAATATTAACAACTTTCCGCACTCCTGTATTCCCCACCAATTTTGATAAGCAAACAGCACATGTCCAAATTGAATTACTCTTTTAAGAAATTCAAATTGAGAAATATTAAAATACACACACAAAACCATCACAATAATTGAGAAACCAATCCAAGAACACATAAACTCAACCTTTCTAGATCACAACCTCACCAGTCATTTTAATACACCCCATGTTCTTGCTCCGACTTGCAGGGAAACCCAAAGTGGCACCACCCCTCAATAATGGAGCCTCTATCATGGCACAATCTCCACCGTTGATTCAGATGACCTTGAGAGCATACAAATAAGGCTACTTTCTTTTTATAATAACGTGCCACGTACCATGGTGAATTATGATATGTGCTGCGCTGGATACACATACAGCGCGCACGTGTACAGAGTAACGTCTGGGAGGCAATTGCCCGTTGCACACGGGCAGCTGCTGTGGGCCCGAAATAAATGGACCCTAGGAAGTCGAGCCAATTTGATGTTGCGTCCAGGTGGGGCCCTTTTAACATTTGTTGGTTTCTTGTGGGGCCGGTGTCTACGCAGCTCCAACTTAACTTTATTGTTGTTTATTGGACCGTGGGGCCTACTAACACTCGAGTCCTTGGTGGAAGAGAACGACTTGTGTAATGCATGTGGTCCCTGGTTTGTCTAGAGATATCATGAGAAGTGCACACAACATGTATTACAATCTAGTCCTATGAGAATAATGAAATTATGCTTTCATACCCTAATATTTTTCCGGATTTAAGTTTTAACCGGTAGAAAATTCTCTAATAAGGTTTTAGTCTTAATGACCAAAATAATGTTTTATATATTTAAATAGGTATTTTTTAAAATTTCTTTTTTTATACATGTTTTTTTTAATTTAAACTCAAAATAATAATCTGTTTATTATTACATAACGTGCATGATTCAAAAGATTCATGGAATAATTATATATATATACGTCTCTTGTCTGCGAGGGCTCCTTTGAATGTTAATGTGTATATTTGGGATGAAAATAAATATATCACCAGTAGTGGTTGTATTGAGAAATACGTAGAGATTAGGTACCGAATGCTTAAAAACTAAAAATAGAATCACTATGATAACAAAAGTGTCTTTCAAGAAAGATGCATGCACCGTGACTAGCAGTAGCGGATTCAATACCACCACCGCAGCAGGGATTCAGGAAATCAGCCGCTGGTTTTTAAAACCAATAAAAGATATTTACTTTACCGTAAACAAACTACAAAAATGAACAGCACATCTAGTCTATCTTAGACCAATCAAACTCCTCCTAGGTTGTAATAAAGTAACAGACCACAACAATACATTACTCCTGCATGCACTAGATCCCACCAAGTCCACTCCCTGTCTTTCTCTATATAAACTGCCAATCTCCCACTTAGAGTTCTCCTCCTCTCTTCTTGCTTAGAGCTTACGGCTTTCCTCTATCCTTGCTTTTACCTCTACTTTCACTACTACCCTTGAGGTTGAAAAAACTCTTTTGGTTTCTTCTTTGAAGTTAGAAAATCAATCATGTCTTACTACAGTGGTTGCTTGGATTCCCACAAGCCTCACTTTCTTGAAGCTTGTTTTCTCTGCCGGAAAACCCTCGGTCGCAACTCCGACATCTACATGTACAGGTTAGTTTTTATAATTCCTCTCCCTTCTCTCTAATGGGTTCTTGAAATTGCAAGAAGAATTGCGAGTGGTAAGATAATATGTGAGCTGTTTTTGCATCATATGGGCCCGAATCGTTAAGAGTTGTATTATATGCATGGGTAGGGCTTATGATTATTGATCTTGTTTTGCTGACGGGGATTGAAAATTGTTATGCAGAGGGAACACACCATTCTGTAGCAAGGAGTGCAGGCAAGAACAAATAGAGACAGATCAATCTACGGAGAAGAAGAGCTGGAAAATGTCATCCTCCTCTTCTAGATCTATCAGAAAATCAGATCCTAAGGATTCTACCCCTAACAAGACTGTACGGACGGGCACAGTTGCTGTTGCTTAACAATCGAACAGAAGATTTTATATGAAAAGCAAATTAAATTTCCAATTTTGAGATATAAGTCCCAGTTAAAGACAAAAAACACAAAAAAAATTGTGGGAACTTGTATGTCAATCTTGATCTGTAAAGGTGTGGTGGGTGTGGCTGTAATTTGGATACTAGGCCAGGGAAGGAGAGTTGCCAGACCTACCATGGATTTTTGCTTTTGTTTCGGGGTTAATGTTTATAAGGGTTAAGACGTTAAGGATTAATTGTATTACTTTGAAATGATCCTCTCTGCTCTTCTTTTTCTCCCATTTCTCCAGAAAAATTTTGAGAAAGTTAATGAATCCAAGAACATTTTGGTGTTCATGTTTGTGAGTTTGGTTTGCTTCTGTTACATTAAGAGTATATTAAATCCAATTATTTCCTGAATTACATACAAGGAAAATGATAATTCTGAACAAGCAATTAAATTAAATTAAGACTATATAATAATTTTAGGCAGGCCAAGATAATTCAGTGGACCTTTTCATGATAATAATTCAGACGACCTAGCAATTATTGGCTTTGCTTTCATGTTTTTATTCCCTTTTTATTGTAATTTCTTGCTGTTGGAGAATCATCAGCTGGTGAACCCAGTGGTGGCATTAATCAATTGAAATAATCCGATGGTTATGGCACAGTTGAGATCGATATTCTTTCTTTCGATTTCATTCGATGCGGAGGAATTTAATACTTTACTTCCCTCAAAATGAAATGGACCGTTATTTTGCTCCACAGAATGAAATCAATGTATGCTATCAATTTATCCGTCCTGGGATGCCTTAGATTTAAGGTAGTGTTTGGAATGTATTTTTGGTTATTTTTTAAAGTGTTTATAATTTTATTTTAAAATATTTATTTTTGTCATTAAAACTAAAAAAAAATAATCTAAAGAAAACAAAGCTTCGAAATGTTTTACCTGTGACTTGCTATTCCTTTACTTCCTCTCCTTTCATTTGGTGAACTGATTATATCTTTTGGTGTTGAGACTTGAGAAATTGCTACTCTTTTCATTTGCCATTTTGGTAAAGAACACGTCTTGGCATTTGCATTGAGAATCTTACACTTGTGAAATCCAATGGCATAAAAAAATGTTCCTTATATTTGTTGGGTTGACTAAATTGTCTACAAAATAGGCTTAAATTTTGGATAAATTGGGGAATTAACATCCAAAATATAATTAAATGCTGAAATAAAATAGGATGAAAACGTTTTGGTAAAATAGCATAGTTTGAAGATATTGCAGTTCAGAAACGCAACATTTCAATAATATTATGATCCATGTCGCCCCTGCAACCGTAGGACAAAAGTGTCGGCAGGACTGGTAGGCATGTGTTGTGACTCGTGCTTAGCATGCTTATAATAATGCTCACCCTAATCATCGTTTAAATATGGATGCTCAACATAAGCAAATGATCTACCGCCTCGAGTGCGTTGCATCTCATGCTATAGTACTTGTGATTGATGTGAAATTATATAAGTTTAATATGATTTAAAAAATTATCATAATATATCGTAACATGACCTAACAAATTGTTACACATATGTTGTCAATTAGAACATATTTTTCTATTATACCTCGTGTCATTGCATATGCCACACCTTTAACGTGCATGACCTTATTTTATATCCATCTCATTGTGCAAACGAGTAATAACTATCTACAAACTATGTGAAGTCCAAGTGATTTTCGGCACAACATGCAATAACATGTGAAGTTGGACAATAAAATGTTTGTCATTTACCACATGTGCATGTTCTATCACTCAATATGAATGCTCGTTTGACTTCTTTCACAACACCCGATTTAATAGGGGTGTGGACCCGAAAAACCTGTTCCTTGATGTCAAACAGAGGTCAAACAACATTACAGTATGATCTTTTCATGTATCCATGCTCATTATTAATTCAAGCTGAATTGCTGGAGGTCACAGTACTCCACTTTAAATGACATCACTAGCTTTATATCTCCATCTGACCTAATAACCATTACATCTATAAAATGTTAATTGCACCAGAGTAGAAATAGACATTGCACGAGCATTTTTTAAAAACATAATTAAATTATTATAAAAAATTACTTGTCATATTACCATACCAGTGACAACCATCATAATATAAAGCTCATTTTTATTTTAGCTCTCTTTCAAGTCATTCTCTATATAATAGGTTCATGTTACATATTCTTTCACACCACAAATCAAATTTGTATATGAAATGTTTATAATACATCTTTATTAAATCTTTTTTGGTAGTTGGGTCTTTGAATTTATGGTTTAAGTTGCTAATAAAATATCTGGTACAACACTGATGGTATCTTAAAGGTTGACGTCAAATTTCTGCTACTTCATTCTTGATGCTTATATATCTATCTCATATAATACATATACAAATTCTACCACCAATAACATATATTTGTAAACAAAGAAAAAATGATCTTCAATTATCATTATTTTCTTCATTAACAATTGCAAAAGTTAACGAGAATATCTCATTATTTGCATCAAAAGCAACTGCAATCAATAACTTTTCATCATACTGCCTATATAAATATGTCCCATCAACAGTGATAAGTGGCCTACAGTACTTAAAACTTTCAATACAAGGTCCAAATGATAAAAAAAACTCTCTAAAAAACCATTGTACTATCATCAAGATATCCTTTGTGTGTTAAATCAACAATTGTTCCAGAAATGGATTCCTATATTACCAACAATATAGGAAATTTCTCAAAAGACTCTTCATATGAGCTAAAAGGATGCTCAATCACCTTCTGTTTTGCAATTCATGCTTTGTTATATGATATTTTATATTTATAATGCAATTTTATTTCATCATGTATGCTTACAACCATCATTGAAAGATTATTCATTGAAGTGGTTGATATAGCATTAACAATAAGATTTACATCAAGTTGATGGTGGTATTTTTAGATAAAGGTCGTAGCACATGTGTGCAGTCCTTTTAACTTTGTTATATCAATTGAATCCGATATTTTATGATATCTTTTATGCAAATACCACTTATGTTCTGGTGCTTGCACACATTATAATTGAACAAATATTGAGTTCGACTATTAGACTCAGTACTCAATCAAGTGTGCAATGTGTCACTGTTTAACAACATTAAATATTTTTATCACTAAATGTTTGACTAACCTTTAAATCAAACCCTCCTCGAATACGTCTATGATTAAGTGCTCAATCATGTGAAACAACAAAACTAGACCTAAAAGCATCTCCAAATTCAGAAATAAAAGGAATAATTTCATCATCAACATCATCTTTATTATCACTAGGTTTATAATAGTCAAATCTACGTTGATCAATAAAAAATTTGTTAAACATATTATCATCTATTCTTTGCAGCAAATCATCCACAATAAACTATTTTTACCTCGAATAACTAAATTTTAAGGACCAACAAAAGTTAGGACACACAGATTTTGGTCCACTATTCATATATAATATCTTAAAACTACAATCACACACAATCGGTACATGATAATATTGTTGTCCACTAATTTGACACCTCTAAGTTATTTCAATATCCATATCATTATAATTTTATCCAAGTCCATGATAAATGATTTCTTTCATTTCTACACACGACGTGTTTAAATTACCAGTTAACAACAAACTGCTCCTGCCATTGTATGTGATACTACTTTTCACTTTAGGAACAATATTTTCACTATAATGTGATAATATAAATATGCTACTAGATATTTTATAAAAAAAATCGGATTCTAGTCAATTCAACGTAATTATAACTAAACTGCATTACCTATACCTTAATTGGAAAAATTCATAATTAATTCAATCAAATTCCAAAAATTTAACATTAAAACAAACTTAACAAAAAAATAAATATAATTCATGATACATTATCAATTGATATTTTGCATGATCAATTGTATTAAATCAAACGCAAATTCATAGCAAATTAATTTATTTTCAAGAAAATAAATGAAACAAGTAATTCGTCATAATTTAGCAATATCTATGCTCTATTGTTTGAACATGTGTACGTATGTAGCTACATAATTAGCCTATTACAACAATATACATAAAATCTCTAATTTGACAAGTTAACCTAAATTAAACACAACACATAATCAATTGAAATAATTAATTCATCATTAATTCAACTTATTTTCATGTTCAACTATATCAAATAAACTCTAATTGAATGTATTTTTAACTAATTTATCACTGATTTAACAAACCATGAATTCAGCCTAAACAATCATTTGATTTCAACCAAACCAAATACAAATTAATAGCAATGTAGTATATTTAAATTGTTTATAGGACTACAAGAATGGGAGGGCCAGCGGCGACAACAACAAAGGGAACGGTGGATTTTCACCATAAAAACATCAAATGATGCTTAGAGACTAGGATGAGTTAGATTTTTGGTTGATTTAAGGGCAAAATCTAAGTATTTGATGTTTTTTTAAGAGAGAAGGTGAGGGTTTCAGTGGATTTTCCTGTGGGAGAGAAACAACATCGTGTGTTCGATATGCTTTTCTTAAATTTTAATTAATGTCGCGTGCCTGTGAAGCATGACATTTAATGGATGTCGTATTTAAGAAGTGCGACAATGTCAAACCATGTAATTTCATGAAAATAAATTTAAATAGTGTCATTCCCCCAAATTTTTAGGTTTTTTGTGCTAATTTGACAAAAAAAAAAACCTAAAATTTTCAAGTTGTAGCACATGCTAGGTGAATTATCCAATGTTTTTATTGAAATGCAAAGCCGGTAACTCTTATAAAATTGAGTGTTACAAAATATAGCAGCCACTAGGAT
>Ga0325411_1006924_pt1 | contig 12395 bp, 7 predicted proteins | sample PopdelMetagenome_13_FD_206181 | JGI IMG/M metagenome (GOLD analysis project Ga0325411, IMG submission 206181) | Populus deltoides microbial communities from Bellville, Georgia, United States - Xylem-PdIQD-R4 | ecosystem: Host-associated > Plants > Phyllosphere > Stem > Wood/Secondary xylem... | reverse complement strand
TTGGCATGTCTTGTGTAGAGGAAGATAGAAACAAGAGACCAACAATGGATTCAGTAGTCCAAGCTCTATTAGAATGTCTAGATGAATCTTAAACCCAGCTTTTGGACAGTCGGTAATTGCTTCAAATAGTATATTGTTAAGTAGTTTCCTTTCGGAGTTTTAGCTCTAACGTAATTTTGTGCTTCTGTCATCGAATAACAGTCATGTTGTTAAAATTCTACCGTGCCATTTTCCCTACAGCATCACACTTGACATGATTTAGTGCTTCGGATGTAAAAATTGTTTGGTCAATATGCGTTGTCATGCATAGGCGATTGGCCATTAGGGACTGACGCATGCCTTCAGGTTTTGAACTAACACGAGGTTTGCAAACTAGCTCACTAGTTTTCTACACCACAAATTACTATGATTGCCTGTTAAATTTGAAAATGTCTCAACCGGAAATAAACAAAATGGTTTAGTACTCACTGACGGAGTGCGGACTGGTGCTTACTTGAGGCAACCATGGCTCTACAGCCTGTTTGTTTCGTGGTTGTTTTTATTTTTGAAGCAAATCATATGAAATAATTGTTTGGTAATTAAAACATTATTTACTATTCATGGGCCTGATTAGTACTTAAAAATATATTTTTATCAAGATTTTATATAATTATTTTGCACTTAAAGTATCAATAACTCCTTAACTAGAGCATGTTTTATAATAATAAGTCTGATAATATAAGATACCTTTAATTTATGATAAATAAAATTATAAATTATAAAACAAATTAACTCGAGTCAGACCAAGTTAACTCACTAAACTTGTGACCCGAGTCATGAGATGAGAATAGTCTCATTGAATTCAAACTAAAACAAATTAAGAAGCCTAATTCCAAATCAACTCAATATTGAAGGATAAAATTGAAAAACAAATCAAGAAAAAGGAAGAAAAACTCAATTAAACCGAGTCAAACTCGTGGTCCGAATTATAAGACTGACATAACCTCATAAAAAATAAATTGAAAAAAACTATGAAGCTCAATCCCAAATAAATCTAATGTTACTGGACTGAATTGAAATTTGACAAAATAGAAAGAAGAAAAACATAGATGGGGAAAAAACAAAGAAATGGAAAAGAAAATAATATTCAAGTAAATAGTGTTTTGTGAGGAGATATACACTACAATCCCTTCATTTTTTTTTTGTTAACTTTTGATTCATGAAAAAAATCATAAATATATTTATTTAGAAATGAATTTGAATTTGAATTTAAATAAAAATTTGTTATGAAAGCAAGTTAAAATTTTCAACTTATGAATTCTTACTTATACTTTAAAAGAAATTAAATTATTTTTATTAAAAATTCTTCCAATTTAAAATTTAACTTATTTCTTTTATAAGTTATTTATAAAAAATAACTTTGATTAAAAGTTAAAGATAGTTTTCATAAGCCATGCTAAGCCAAATTTTCTTAAATTTGCAATGGCCTTTTTACATGTGCATTTGTCAATATCATAGCAACTCTTAGAGAACCTAAAATATATATATATATAAATTCTTGTTTTTTCTCTCAAAAATTAAAAAAAAAAATTTGTCAAATGATGATACCTTGGTCAAGATTTCTTTGCTAAAGTTTTTGTGTTACTATACAAGAATAGAAGCATGTTATGTTGTGGTAGGATCAAGAGTTTTTTACAAGTAAAAAATAATATTCTAAGAGAAATTATTTGACAGTATCATTAAACCTAAACTAAGTTAAACATGAAACCTCTTAACTATACTTCTTGTTTAGCTTAAAGTTCAAATTAAATTGAATAAGAGTTGTCTTAGCATCACTCAGACGACTTGGTGGGTTAAAAAAAACTCAGAAGATTGGTAAAAACATGGTTTGACTTTAAAAATAGTTTTAATATGACATCTTTTTTTAAAAGAATATTAAGATAGAAACAAATTAGATCAAGCCGAGTTAACCTAGGTTAACCCACTAAACTGGCAATCTGGGTCATTAACTCCATTGAGTTTAATAACGTTTTTTATTTAATTATATGATAAAAAATAGACAGTTGCAAAACCAATCACAAATTCAATACCGAGATATTTTTTTGAGACCACAATAAATCTATAAAAAGTAAATGGAAATAAATCAATTCTCAATAATTATGTTTTTTCTATAATTATTTTTATTTAATAATATAATTAAAAAATAAATTCTAAAAGAACCGAGCACCAACTCAATGTTGTATGTTTTTCTAATATCACAAAAACCTCATTAAAATAAATTGAAATAAATTATAAAACTCAATTCATAATATTATTTCAGATCCATTTTTTATTTAATAATATGATATAAAAAGTAGATAATCATAAAACTAAGCACCAACTTAATGATAAGATGTTTTTTCAAGACCATTTATAAAAAAAACCAAAATAAATAACAAAGTATAATTTTCAAGAAACTCAATATTAAAATACAAAAATGAAGAAAAAAGAAAAGAAAAGAGAAAAATAAAAGGAAAAAAAAAACATGTTACTTATGAATAATAGTTTTCCCTTCATTTTTTATTTAATAATATGATAGACCATTTTTTATTTAAAAACATGATAGGAAAAAGTAGACAATTGTGAAACAAAGCATCAACCCAATTCCAGATTATTTTTCTAAGAATATGATAACTCCATACGAAGAAAACCAAAATAAATAACGAATTTTTATTTTCAATGAACCTAATATTTAATTATGATTTTTTAAAAAAAAACTATGTTAATTTTCCAACTTTCCACAGTTACAAGAACAGCTTGTAATCTATTCATATAGGATTGAAGGTTACTGGGTTTGCAAATCATGCTAACTATGGATTCTATAAAAATCAATTTTATAATTTACCTATAATTTTGTTGAAAAGCTGAGACAATTTTCCAGAACTTTCATGAAGACTATCTATTCAAATTCTGATGTTAGCAATGACGTTTTCTGCAGACAGGAAGATAAGATTTGTTATCAAGTCAAGAGGTGGTCACCCACTCAACAATTAGTCATCAAATCAATAGTTCTGAATTTTATCCTATAAAAGGAGGCATTGGCCATGCATTTAGGCGTCTTGGTTTTCAGATCAAGATCATATTCTTGCTTTCTTTCTTTGTATTTTTGTAATGTTTGAGTTTTTCTTTCATTAATCTCTTGTTTATGCTTTTCATCATAACTATGTTTTTATCTAGTTTATTTATGTTTCTCTTCTTCATAATGTTTAGCTAAGTTTATTATGTCAAGGTGAAAAGGTTTCACTAATAGTGTAAGAATAGGTATAATATAAACTCAACATGAACTTCAATGTTTATATTCAAGAAAGTTTGTTATTAACATGTCTTGTCTTTTTATCTTATTAATTCTTAATACCTTGCTTGTTAAATGATTAATCTAGATTTTTGTTGTATAACACTTGGTATAACAAATGCTTGACACTTTCATAGCCAACCTTATAGTATAACGTACACATGTGCTATGAAAGGAACTTGATTTGTTGTTAACATCATGAATTCCTGACAATATTTAAAAGTATGGTGTTACAAAAATAAGATAATTAATATGATTATGTTAAAAATTTATAATGAACTATTAAGGATAAAACATAGGATTGGAACCTTTTTTGTGTACGGTTTTCAGTTGATTAATAAAAAGAGTTTATATTATACTTATTTCTAATACTATTAGTGGGTCCTCTAACCTTGACAATTGTTTTATCCTTATTTAATCCTTACATCAATATCCCATAAAATTCTCATAAACTCTTTGTTTTATTAAATATATATATTATTTGTAATTTATATAGTTCATCTCCCTATCATTCGATCCCTGATTAGTACTTAAAAGTGCATTTTTATCAATGTTTTTTATTATCATTTTGCACTTGAAATATCAATAACTCCTTAACTAGATCATGTTTTATAATAACAAGTCTGATAATATAAGATAGCTTTAATTTATGGTAAATGCTCATTTTAAATGCAGGCATATCTCACAATTTAAAGGATTAATTGCTATGATTAACTATTGAAAGTGAAAGGACAAAGAAAAGGCTAAGCTTAGAAAGGAGATGCCGATTCAATTCAAATTAGATCATTGTTCAGTCATTGGGTCATATCTGAAGCTATAGATCTTGGATTTCAGTTTGGTTTATATGAGTAGAAAGCTAAGAAATAGGCCTACAACGTTCATGAATAATGGAAGACCCAAATCTGTCGTTTTCAACTTCAAAGTTTGACCACAAAAAAGAAGAATCTGTCTTGCAATCTAGCCCAAACGCTACTCAGAATTTTACCCATAGCTGGAGTTATAGGAGGCCAAATGATGTCAAATTTGGTGGGTGGAAGGATAAGACAATTTTCAAAAACTTTCATAGGGACTACCTGCTTCAATTCTGATGTTAACAATGACATTTCATCCAGATAAGAGCATGAGGGCTGTCCACCACTTCCACCAGAAGCACTACTCGGTATTTTAGTCATATCTCGAGCTCTAGTGATCCAAATTCTCTGAAAGTTTATGAGTGGAAAGAGGAGATAATTTACAACAACTTTTATGAAGAACACTTTTCCAAATTCTGATTGAATCAATGTCATTTCATCCGGCCAAAATGCTTGAGTGCTGCTGTCCACCAAGTCCACTAAATTAATAGTTGGCCACTACATCAATAATCAATTACCAAATAAATAATTCTGAATTTTAACCTATAAAAGAAGGCATTTACCATTCATTTAGGCATCTTTGTTTTCAGATCAAGATCATGTTCTTGCTCTCTCTCTTTATATTTTTGTAATGCTTAAGTTTTGCTTTCATTAATTTCTTGTTAATGCTTTTCATTTCCTTTACTATGCTTAGTTAACTTATATCATGTTTATGTTCTTATATTGTTTATTTATTTATTTTTCTTCATAATGTTTAGCTAAGTTTATCATGTCAATATGCAAAGGTTTCACTAATAGTGTTAGGATAAGTATAATAACAACTTATCATTTTTATCTTATTATGGACTTCAATGCTTTTATCCTAAACAACTTGCTATTAACATGTCTTATTATTTTTATCTTATTAATTCTTAATACCTTGCTTGTTAAATGGTTAATCTAGATTTGTGTTGTATAACACTTCGTACATCAAATACTTGATCCTTCATAGTTTTCAGCCGACATCGTTATTATGAAAGGAACTTGATTTGTTGTCAACATAAGTTAGCATCATGAATACCTGATAAAATTCATAAGTATAGTATTACGTAAATAAGATTATTAATATGATCATGTTGATAATTTATGAAGAGTTTATACTTTACTTATTTCTAATACTATTAGTGGATTCTCTAACCTTAACATTTGTTTTTTTTATCATTGTTTAAACCTCACATTAATCTTACAATCTCAAAGTCCTCTTTAACTTCTTGTTGTTGTTGTTGTTGTTGTTGTTTATAATTTATATAGTTAACCTCCCAGTGATTCGACCCCGGTCTTGCCTGGTTATTTATTACTTCGACACTCCTGCACTTGGGATAAGACATTAATCTTTTGGTTGTGTCAACCCTGGTCTTGCTGACTTCAACACTCCTGCACTTGGGATAAGACATCAATCTTTTGATCGTGTCAAGTTTTTGGCGCCGTTGCTGGGGAGATAATTCCTGTATAAATTATAATATGTATTTTATTTTCTCTTCACTTTTCTTGTATCTAACTTTTGTTTCTTTTGTTTTGTTTCTTTTTTTGTTTTGTTTTCTTCTTCCTTTTATTCCCTTCCTACACGTACATGAGAGTTTGGTCACGTACATTAAGTGATAGAATTTCTAAGAAATCCTCATCATTTTCAGAAAACATGGCCGAAGAGGATAATCAATCACTTCATAATGAGACTAATCGAGTTAGAATACTGAGACCACATGAATCCAACAAGAACAAATGCAGCATCATGTATAATTTTTCCTCTTAATGCATCTCATTTTAATTTTAAGCCAGACATTATTTAACTTTTACCTACTTTTCATAGCTTAGATTTAGAAAATCCATACTTGCATTTGAGAGAATTTGAAGAAGTTTGTAACACCTATAATGACTGAAATTGTAGCATGAATACCATCAGATTAAAGCTTTTTCTATTTTCATTAAAAGATAAAGCTAAAACATGGCTATAAAATTTTAGGTCAGGATCCATTTATGCTTGGGATGAAATGCAACAATAATTTTTAAAGAAGTTTTTTTCGTCTCACAGAACATACTCTTTCAAAAGACAAATCACCACTTTCACTCAAAAACCAGGAGAAACATTTTACTAATGTTAGGATAGGTATAAAGATTTGCTTAATACATGTCCTCATCATGGTTTTGAAACATGGAGATTGGTTTCATAATTTTATGAAGGATTAACACCTAAAGATAGGCAAATGATGGAATTAATGTGCAATGGAACTTTTGAAGATAAAGGCCCTGATGAAGTAATGGAATACATGGACTTGTTAGCTGAAAATACTTAAAATAGGACAGTACAGGTATTTATGAGGCACCGGGTAAAACTCAACCTCATACATCTAGAGGAGATATGTACAACCTTAAGGAAAATCATGACCTCCAAGCCAAATTTGGATCTTTAGATAGAAAATTCGAGGCACTAGAATTAAAAAAGAGTGGTCAATTAAAATCTGTTCAAGAAATTGTGTGTCAAATCTGTAAAACCAATGAACATTCAACCAATGATTGTCTAAATTTTCCTTCTTTCAAGGAATGTCTCCATGAACAAGTCAATGCTTTAAACAGTTTCCAAAGGCCAAATCAGAATCCATACTCACAAACATATAACCCTGGTTGGAGAAATCACCCAAATTTCAGTTGGAAAAGTGGTAACAATAATGCACAAACTTCACAAGCATCATTTCAAGCACATTATAATTTTCAAAATTCTCATGGATTTGTACCTCCTTATGCTCCCCCTCCTAGAAGAAATGTTGAGGAAACATTGCATGCATTCATTAAAAAGCAAGAGACAATCAACACTCAACTTGCTCAAAGCATGACAGATTTTAAAGATACTCTTGCAAAATTTACATCAGCTCTCAGTTTTCAGAAGAAAGATAAGTTTTCATCTCAATCACAGCAAAATTCTAAAGGGCAATACAATTCAAGTGCAAGTAGTTCCAAAAGCCATCACATGGATTAAGTCAAATCACTCATCACTCTTCGCACTTATAAGGTTATTAAAAAACCCACTCTTGAACCTTGTGAGAAAGATGATGAGTTAATCTCTAAGGGTAAGGAAGGGGTTGAAGCTGAACAGTGTAAAAAAAAGACTGATTCCCCGCCAGCACTTCTATTTCCTCATACCATGACCAAACAAAGGAAAGTCAATCACAACTCTGAAATCTTTGAAACTTTCAAACAAGTAAGGATCAATATACCTTTGTTGGATGCTATTAAACAGGTACCTTTTTATGCTAAATTTTTAAAAGATCTGTGCACTGTGAAGAGAAAACTGAATGTGAAAAAGAAAGCATTTTTAGCCAAACAAGTAAATGTCATTCTTCAAAACAATAATGCTTTGAAATATAAAGACCCTGGTCATCCTACAATTTCTTGCTTTATTGGAGAACATAAAATTGAAAGAGCTTTATTTGATCTTGGAGCTAATGTGAATTTACTTCCATAATTGGTTTTTAAAAGTCTCAATCTAGGTGAGTTAAAACCAACTTCTGTAACTCTTTTACTTTCTGATAGATTTGTAAAAGTGCCTAGAGAAATAATTGAAGATGTGTTACTATAAGTCGATAAATTCATTTATCCTGTGGATTTTATTGTCTTGGACACACAACCTGCTGAAGCATGTAATTCATTTCTTGTTATTTTAGGACGTCCGTTTCTTGCAACTTCTAATGCATTGATTAATTATAGGAATGGACTAATGAGGCTATCATTTGAAAACATGATATTAGAGATGAACATTTTCAACTTTTGCAAGCAACCTGGAGATGATAATGATATACAAGAAGTAGATCTTATTGAAGAATTAGTTTATGATCAACTTGAATCTACTTTGAGTAAAATTGAGTTTGGTGAATCTGAAGATTTACAAATGATTTATTCTTGGGAAGAAATCACGGATAAGAAAGGCACCGAAAATGTTGATGCGGATCTTTTGTCAAGAGTGACAATAGATTCGACATCTGACATCACACCAATCGATGATTACTTTCCTGAAGAATCCTTACTTTCTCTTAGATCAATGCCTTGATTTGCTAATTTTATCAATTTTCTTGCTTTAGGATATTTGCCAACTCATTGGAGTACCCAAGACAAAGAAAAGTTCTTGAACGAAGTGAAGAACTTTTATTGGGATGACCCTTACTTATTCAAATATTATCCTGATCAAATATTTTGAAGATGCATTCCTGACAAAGAGGTAAATAGTGTCATTAAATTTTGTCATTCTAAGGCATGTGGAGGTCATTTCTCATCAAAGAAGACAACTGTAAAAATCTTACAATGTAGATTTTATTGGCCCACCATGTTCAAGGACACGAATGCATTCTGTAAAACTTCTGAAAATTATCAAAAAGTGGATATTGGTCAAAAAGTTTTACTTTATAATTCTCGACTCCATTTAATTCTTGGAAAGCTAAGATCAAGATGGAACGATCCTTTTATTGTGAAACATGTGTATCCATATGGGGCCTTTGATATTGAGAATCCAAAGAATGACAATGTTTTTAAGTCTCTCTCACCCCGATCAAATGGCGGATAACGGTACTCCGTGACTCTTAAATCGGTTCTTTCAGTTTCCCATGATAACTGATATCTATGTATATATTTGTTCAATTCCTTGTTCCTTCTCTTTTCTTTGCATCTCTTTTCCACTTCTCATCTGAAAACTAGACACCACTTTTGAAAAATTGAAAAAGTATTTTTACACTTTGCCTCAAAATGTGATTGTAAAAATTTACCGTGCTAGATGTGAAAGATTGAGGTTGTTAATGAACCATGGAATTCTTGAAGATATTCGCTGGCTAATTGAAGCAAAGGTTTGATTATCAAGTGAGTCCTCCAATTCTTTCATTTCATACATGCCTAGAACAGGTAAAAGCATTTTTGCAAAGAAACGTCGTGCAAAACGACTGAAAGTCTGTCACAGATATGCCTGATGGACTTGTAATGCAAAATGCCATTCTTTAGGAATGGTATCTATAAACCGTGAAGATAAAATACAATTCATTAAGGATGGCCTGAGTAAGGAGTCTTTAGATAGTCTTCTAGTAACTCTTGAGATGTATCCTAGTGAAGATGTGTATCGTGCAATTCATGATTTATGGCCCCATTTTCATAAAAAACATGATCGACTTAGTCTTGGGAATCTGACTAAAAAAGACCTTGTTTGTCAGTTTTTAAAGAAAACTGGATGGGAAGTTTATCCCCGACCCATAGAGGGCGTTTAAGTCATTCTTGGACGTAAAACCAAGGGAAGATGTAAGCCAAAATCACAACTACGATTTAAGCCTTAGTTTGTAAGAAATTGTGTCTTTTGTTTTTATTAATAGCATAATATTTGTATTTTTGTTGTTTCTTATATTTGTTTAAGTGTGTTTTAGGTTTGTCAGTAGTCTTTGTTTAAGGTGATGTCTTCGATACTCTATTTTTCTACCTTAGAACATTGATGATAATGTTTTAATTTGGTTGGGGAGAAAGGGTAGTAGTTGATATTAAAAAAAATTAACTAACTGTGTTTTCTATTTCATAAACTATTTGCAAAACTGTTGTTACTAGGATTGCAGAGTAAAGGAGTTCTTTTGTTAAAGTGACTATTGAGACATATCTTAGTAAATATTTTTAACAAGGTCTATCAGAATACTTCTTGAAATATTCAGGTTTATAAACTCTCGCATTATTATCAATTGATTCTGCTCATATACTCATTTAACAAGTATTCTTAAACCTTTATTTTCACACACACTTTAACATATGATTTTGGGTTGCACATTAGATTATTATATTATTTATGTTCTTTTGTTAGAGGTAACAATTAAGAAAAAGAGATAGTGTATAATTTTCAAAAAAAAATTGATGATAATAAAAACGTAGATAAGTTTGGTTTCGTAGCCTCCATAATCTGAGCAATTAAGCTCGAATGGTGTTTTAACACCTAATGCCCTAAAGTCAACTGACTTGGGAGCTATTGGCCCAGTGCTTATTACATAGGTTAAGGAGAAAAGCTTAAGGGAATCAAACATTGCACTATCTAAGTATCAGTATCTGCAACCCGAGTTACAAAACTTGTAGGGATGTCTTAACACCTAATGCCCTAAGACTAACTGGTTTGGGAGTCATTAGCCAAAAGCTCGTTACATGGGTTAAAGATGCATTGTGTTTTAAGTTATATATATATGTATTAAAAAAAGAAAAAAAAGAAAAAATAATAATCCCAACCCAAGAAAGTTTAACCTTAGAAAAACATTAGAACATAATATTGTTTTCTTCCAATAAAAGCCCCATCATCTATGTTTTCATACATTAAGCACATAAAAAGAATGTTTATTAATATCTTGTTTCAACAGTATAAAGCAGATATATAAATTTAATGAGAGTTTGTTTATTTGGATGGATTAATGGAAGTTGAATGATGAATGCCTTGTTTTGTGGAACTTGCAAATTATTTTTCTATTTTAACGCTTTGATTACTAGGGAATAGTAATAAACTGGTTGGAGGGTGTGATTAGTACTTAAAAGTGCATTTTTATCAAGGTTTTATATCATCATTTTGCACTTGAAGTATCAATAACTCCTTAACTAGAGCATGTTTTATAATAACAAGTCTGATAATATAAGATGCCTTTAATTTATGGTAAATGCTCAATTTAAATGCAGGCATATCTCACAATTCAAAGGATTGATTGATGTGATTAACTATTGAAAGTGAAAGGACAAAGAAAAGACTAAGCTTAGAAAAGAGATGCTGATTCAATTCAAATTGGAACACTGTTTAGTCATTGGGTCATATCTGGAGTTGTAGATCTTGGATTTCAGTTTGGTTTATATGGCTAGAAAGCTAAGACATAGGCCTAAAACATTCATAAGAGTCCAAGACTCAATTCTGCCATTTGGAAGTCCAAATCTTAGCATCAAAAGAGAAGTCTGAATCTGTCCTGTAGCCCAGACACTGTTCAGTGTTCAGCCCATATCTCGAGTTCTAGAAGTCCAAATGACCTCATTCTTATTTTTTTGAAAAGCTGAGACAATTTCCCAGAACTTTCATGAACACTATCTATTCAAATTTTGATGTTAGCAATGACGTTTTCTGCAGACAGGAAGATAAAATTTGTTATCAAGTCAAGAGGTGGTCACCCACTCAACAATTAGTCATCAAATCAATAGTTCTGAATTTTATCCTATAAAAGGAGGCATTGGCCATGCATTTAGGCGTCTTGGTTTTCAGATCAAGATCATATTCTTGCTTTCTTTCTTTGTATTTTTGTAATGTTTGAGTTTTTCTTTCATTAATCTCTTGTTTATGCTTTTCATCATAACTATGTTTTTATCTAGTTTATTTATGTTTCTCTTCTTCATAATGTTTAGCTAAGTTTATTATGTCAAGGTGAAAAGGTTTCACTAATAGTGTAAGAATAGGTATAATATAAACTCAACATGAACTTCAATGTTTATATTCAAGAAAGTTTGTTATTAACATGTCTTGTCTTTTTATCTTATTAATTCTTAATACCTTGCTTGTTAAATGATTAATCTAGATTTGTGTTATATAACACTTAGTACAACAAATGCTTGACACTTTCATAGTCAACCGTATGGTATAACCTACACCTGTGCTATGAAAGGAACTTGAGTTGTTGTTAACATCATGAATTCCTGACAATATTTAAAAGTATGGTGTTACTAAAATAAGATAATTAATATGATTATGTTAAAAATTTATAATGAACTATTAAGGATAAAACATCTGATTGGAATCTCTCTTGTGTGCGGTTTTCAGTTGATTAATAAAAAGAGTTTATATTATACTTATTTCTTAATACTATTAGTGAATCCTCTAACCTTGACAATTGTTTTATCCTTATTTAATCCTTACATCAATATCCCATAAAATTCTCATAAACTCTTTGTTTTATTAAATATATATATATTATTTGTAATTTATATAGTTCACCTCCCTGTGGTTCGACCCCGGCCTTGCCGTGTTATTTATTATTTCGACACTCCTGCACTTGGGATAAGACATCAATTTTTTGATCGTGTTAGGGCCCCACTATTATTTGCGTTTGAAATGCAGGGTAACACAAAGCAGCTCTCCACTGCTTCTTCTTCTACTGTGAACAGTGGAGACTCTCTCTACTGTTCCAGCTGGACCGAGTTCGGTCCAATGCTAAATACATTGAACCGGGTCT
>Ga0325411_1006923_pt1 | contig 12396 bp, 10 predicted proteins | sample PopdelMetagenome_13_FD_206181 | JGI IMG/M metagenome (GOLD analysis project Ga0325411, IMG submission 206181) | Populus deltoides microbial communities from Bellville, Georgia, United States - Xylem-PdIQD-R4 | ecosystem: Host-associated > Plants > Phyllosphere > Stem > Wood/Secondary xylem... | reverse complement strand
ATTTTCTTTCCAAGCCTGAGCCTTGTTCTTATTTGCAGCTTGTGCTTGTCATCATATTCTGTCCTTTCAATATCATATATCGATCGAGTCGGTACTTTCTGATCCAATGTGCTTTGCACTGTCTTTTTGCTCCTCTCTATAAGGTAACATGATTAAGAAATCCCAGAGGCATAACAATATACTTTCTCTTACAAAACTCAAGTTTTCCTTCTTGCTTCTGTAGGTTACCCTGCCAGATTTCTTCTTGGCCGATCAGCTTACCAGTCAGGTGCAGATATCTCCTGTTCTAATATGCTAATAGTTTTCTCTTATTTTTCATTGATTTTGAGTTATACTTTGTAGAAACTCCTACCGTCTCTTTTTTACTCGATGCTAGATTCCACTATAGTTTGAGGTTGTCCATGATTTGATTTGAGATAAGTTGTCTGGATATTGTTACTAAATTTATTACTTGGTGACAAACTACCGACAGATGTGGTTGTGGCTCCTAGACAGATGCCAAAGCAGTTTTCTTCATAACCTCTCAAAAGATACAGTCTAATTCGTTAACGTTTTCTCTATCAAATACCAGGTACAAGCTCTCAGGAATTTGGAGTTTTACATTTGCTACTATGGTTGGGGAGACTTCACAACGAGGACGAACACATGTAGTGGAAGTAAAGTTTTTGAAAGCTTCTACTTTGTTGTAGCACTGATTCCATATTGGTTTCGGTTCCTTCAGGTATGTTGCTGTTTAAGCTAGAGTTCATCTATAGCATCATTCTTCTCCAACATTTCTCCATCTTTTTCTTCTCTGTTCTCATTCTTGATGCATAATGCTATGTGCTTGAACAATTTTTTTCTGACAATAGACTGCGATGTTTTAGTGCCTTCGCCGCCTGTTTGAAGAGAAAGACTCAGGGCAGGCATACAATGGACTAAAATACTTTTTAATAATTATCGCTGTGGCCGCGAGAACAGCGTATGATTTGAGAGTGGGAATGACTTTGAAGATATTTGCTGCAGCCACTTCAGGTGCTGCAACGATTATGGCTACATATTGGGACATTGTAGTTGACTGGGGACTTCTTCAGCGAGATTCAAGAAACCCATGGCTGAGAGATAAACTTGTTATTCCTAACAGAAGTGTTTACTTTGTAGCAATGGTAACATGTTATATAACTTAAATGTCCTTCTTCCTACCGCCTGCTCATTTCATTCCTAATTAACCTTAACCCATGGGAGATTTGCAGGTGCTGAATGTTGTCTTAAGACTTGCATGGATGCAGACAGTGTTAGGTTTTAGACAAACACCTTTCTTGCACAGAAAAGCCTTGACAGCAATTGTTGCATGCTTGGAGATAATACGCCGTGGCATTTGGAATTTCTTCAGGTATGATTCAACCCTTCCTAGTCCTCCATTCCTGCTACTTTCCACCAGAAATTGAAGAAAAAAAATAACTAGTTGAAGTTGCGATAAAAGTGGTTAGATTTTTGACTTCTTAGGTTCAATGTTGTCGGAATTCACTGTTAGGTGGCCTAATTTGTGACAGATTTTAAACAATTAGGTGGGAAGCAGAAGCCTTTCTTGCAAATGTATGAACACTTAAGTTAGCTTTTTCTAAGATTACTAACCTTTTAATGTACCCCATTTTCCTGCCTTAATAAATGTCAAGCATGTAAAGCTGCTGTTTTCCATATGGATGCATGTTGTGTAAATAAATATAAATTAAATAAATTAAGAATCAATTGTGTAAATAAATAAGAAAAAAAATCATTAACAATAAATAAAATTAAAATTAAAAAAACTAAAAGATAAATATAGATTAAGATATTTAATTTCGCAACACTAGCTATCTAGCCAGTTGTATTTAATAAATTTGTTTATTAAATTTATTTTTTATTAAAAAAAATGATAATAAAAACTCTCACACATATAAAATTGATTGAATAAAATAGAAGGAAGAAAAATATTGTGCAAGACTTCAAATATTAGAAATATTATTCAAAAATAAATTTTTATTGTTTTTAAAAATAAATTTAATCTATATAAAATGAAAAATAAAAGTATATACATATATATATACATACATATATATACACACACATACATGTACATATCATCCTAACTTCTTAAAAACTTATACACAATATAGTTAAAAAACAATCACTATTAAAAAAGTTTAAATAAAAGAAAAACAAATAGCAGGAATTTGGTGACTCATTTCTTTGTAACTAGAGACAAAAAAAATAATATAAATAAATTTTTATATTAAAAGTAGATTTTGAAAATTTAAAGGGATCTAAATTATATAAATTATATTGTTTTTAAAGATTGAGGACCTAAACGTGTGTTTTGCAAAATCTCTAACGTGCCACCGATATTTGATGTTTTTTTTATTTTAGTCTTTCTTTTTTTAATTCCATTATTATTTAAAAAATAATTGGACTTAAATTAAAATTAAATCACCTAAAAAATCTTTTAGAGCCAAAATGAATAGTTAGAAAATAAACAATAAATTTATAGTATTTTATGAGCATATAAATAATATCAATCTACAATAATTCATCCACACTAAAACCTTTTAGAGTATTCTATATAATCTATAATTATGTAAGAACGTGGTGATACATTTGACCATTGAATTCATGATCTCTGATACATGTTTTGGTGTTTTTATGGAACAGGCTGGAGAATGAGCACTTGAACAACGTCGGCAAATATCGGGCATTTAAGTCGGTACCCTTGCCTTTTTACTACGAAGACAAACGTGTATAAAACATGTATAGCAGAGAAAAGAGTTGATGGAGGACTGAATAATACAAGTACCAAAATCACATGCATAACACCCCACCATTTTGCTCTTTTAGTGTCCATTACGTAGTTTGTGTGTCGTCAGTAGAATGGAGATGTACGATAGAAAGGGAAATATTGAGAGGACAACCACGCACAGGAACAAATCCTACTAGTCTAATTTCTATGATTACTATTTGATTTGCCTCGATATGTTCGCCCTCATGAAGCAAATCCTACAAGTCTAGAGGAATTCCTCTATTCAGTTGAAAAAAATAAATAAATAAAAATTGAGGAAAAATGGGTGACGAGAATGGTGGCCATAGAATGTGCAGTGGCATGATAATGGACATAACAATTGAAGGCTTTATTCCCAAACATAAATTGGCAGACCCAGTGACAGGGGAAGCAGCAAACGATAATCAAATCCTGCATTTGAGACCAGAATGTACTCGAGTATCCTGGAAATATCAGAATCTCCCTTAACACATGAATATGTTCTCTCCCGCTAGATTATCTGCGCCAAGAAAAACATCTACAATTTTACATTTTGTTCGCAGCTTATAGCATCTGGGAAATAATGATACAAGTTGATTATCCAGCTTCTACCAATTGAAGATTTGTTTCAAAACAAAAGGGGGGGGGGGGGGGTTACAATGCAGGATATTGTTAAACAGAATGCACATCTTCTTGATCAATCTCCTCTCCATCATGCATTGTGGCTGATGAGTTTGAAGTTGAGTTTGCAGCTGTTACAGCACCAGTACTTTCATCATCCTGGATCATGAAGAAAGATGAAAATGATAGTGGATTGGAGGTGGAGCTTGCCTTTTGAAGGCCTCGAATGGCTTTCATGGCTGCAAGGGTGCTGCGATATATGTCGATGGTTTCCTCCCCAAGTGTTGTCGGAGGCCCAGGTGAGATATTTGTTGTGTTATTCAGAGATGGATTTGATTGATCTTGTACGATGTTGGTCGATTCAATGACTTCTGCCTCCAATGGAAAAAGGAGCTCAAGATTATCCTCGCATTCATGGACCAACCTTGTTAGAGGCTCTGTTGTGAAAAAAGGCTGATGAAGGGCAAGTTGCGTGAAAGGTAAGCGCAACAATCCTCCTGTCCTTTTATCATACTTCTTCAAAATCTTCACTAACCCTATCAAAGGAGAAAAACATGAATATGGTCTTAGCAACCAATCTATATTTAACCCATAATGTTTGATACAATACAAAAGTCATTAGCTACAGTGCTTGTAGAGAGCTAGGTGTAAAACAATAAATGCATCTGCAATACCTGCAAAATTTAAGGAGCTATAATTTTTTAGAAGCACCATCTCTCCATGAATGGTGACCAAGTCTTTACGAATATCCATCATTTCTTCACTAAATTCACTCTCTGATGTAAAAACTCCATCCTTGCTGCTCTTTTCCTTTAGACTTTCAATTCTTTCCTTCAGCTCCTGTTGAAATCAAATATGCGATTCAGTAAAGAAACACACCAGCATGAGTGCATAGCAACTTATAACTCTGAACACGACAGGTCACGTATAAACATGCACAAAATTCTTCAGCGATTTTTTTTTTTTTGTGGCAATGAAGACTTTCTAAAGAAGTCGTTAATAAATATACAGAAAAAATTCGGTATTTCAAGCAACCCAGTGGCATAAACAAAGATTTAGTTAGAGCTGAATATATATTACCAGCATGAGTTTTACAATATTCTATTAACCATGCAAGCATGAACACTGAGGAAGGAGAGTGGTTTGGTGTGGATTTTGTTGCATGTGATAACTAGAAGAGGAATCTACTTAATTTTGATTGAAAAAGTGCTCAAATATTTAGTATAAAAAATATGATTATCACACCATGCTATGTAAATTTACTATAATGAGTAACCTGGCCATAAAGGTGGTAAAAGGATGACTTATCACGCAGGAGAGGAGAGGGAGGGAGGGAGTCAAGTTAGAGATCTTATTGGTTCTAGGATAATTTTTCCTGTTTCAGTTCAAACAAACCAGAATAATGATCCATCTCTTCTGCATCGTCTTAACACTGTTTAACAGCGAAGAAGGGTGATGGTTCAAAACTGTGCTATGATTTCATCATGATTATATACTTAGCTAAATCTTGAGACCTGCTGTATTCTGTTTAATGTTGGAAAATCTTGCGAGTAATGGACATTGTACATTATGAAAAGACATGCTAGACACCAGAAAGGATGAGAAGTATTTTCCCATCAGAAAAACCCTGCCCAGAAACTGAATCCTGGTCATTTTGTGAGAATGCATCAGGCACCTTAATATCAAAGGACCCTCCTCAAGTAGGCATCTTCTTACAACTTCATGCAGTATGAGCATGATATGACCTGGCTAGTTCTGTAACGAGATGGAGGTGATTCTAAAGACATCAAATTGTAAGCAATAAACCTAGCATATGCTTTTAATACTGATAAATATAAAATTATGTCTCAGAGACACAGAAACTAAGATTAATAAATAAAACAAAGAACTGTAGCTCCCAACTGCATGGGTTTGGCTGCAGAGTTTCTTCTGTGACTGCTAATATTATTCACAAATCACAACCCGATCTATTCTAGATTATGATACAACATGTTCCCTCACCGACCCCTTTTTCTTTCTCATTTACGATCTGCTGGTCCTCTTAGCAACTTTACTATCCCTAACTAATCTCAAAACAAATGCGGTCAAATGAAAAGGGAAAAATCATCCAGTCCAATCTGTCAGTTATCTTTTCTGCATGATCAGAATTCTCATATATTGACGACCTGGCATTTCATTTCAATATCCTCATTTCAGCACCCTCAATTCCCTCAACTGACTTCCAACAATCCCATTGTCAGCTATAATTGACGAATGTTGGCCTTACAACTATACTACAAAATACTCTGCTCTACTTCAGCAAGTTCCACAAACTGGAAAAGTTATTCTTAACTTTATCACTCCCTCCAATCCCATCGACAATCTCCTCTTCACATACTGTCTGACAACACCACCCAGCACTACCAGGGAAAGGAAAGCCACTTTTATGCGTCTTTTTTCCTTGACACCCACTATTCTCCTGTTCCAATGAAGTCACGATGCTTCTCCATTCTACTCCTCTCCTGATTATTCAAAAACTTACAAAACCCTTAAACCAGACCTATGAGTTCGGATTTACAAGACATGCATAGAGGAAAAACCTTAAAAGCCACCATCAAACCACAATACCTTAAATTCCCAGAGCTATAATAAACGAAAGCCTCGAAATTTAAAACCCATATGCACAAAGCTATAAACATGTAAAACAAAGAAAGAAAAGAAAATTCAAGAAAGAAACCTGAAGGCGTATAACAAAGTCTTCTTCTTTATCAACATAGAAATCATTGAATTTGTCAAGCTCTTCATTAAGAATTCTAACAAACCATTCTTGCAAATCCACCAAAGGCCTATTAGTATTACCATGAACATCACCAGTGAGCGGAGGAGGGTGTGGATGGAGTTGAAAATTAATGGGGCGATCAAGGTTGAGAGAATCAACGGTGGGAGGTAATTGTTTGAGGAGTTTCTTGAGGGGCTTGTAGCAGAGAAACTTGTCCCTCCACTCAGGAAGGGTTTCTTCTAGGTGGGTCTTGAATTCTTTTCCAAACTTCATGGCTTGATGGTATGCTTATAGATTTGTGCTGTGCTGCATTCCATGTATTTGTAAAACAAAGAGATAAAGAGTATCAAAGTGTATATAGTAAGGGGGAAAAAACCATGATAAAAGAATCCTAAAGGCTAAGGAGGAATTTTGGAATATTTGGATAGTGGATGGGAGATGTGACTTAAAAAAGATAGAAGAATATGCAGGCTTCCAACTATATATATATATATATATATAAAGATGGATTAAATAATAGATGAGACTTGTTCAAAATAAAATAACATGTAAAAAAATGTTTAGATAAAAATTGTTCATACTAATATTAAACTCGATCTAGGATATTAATATTAAAATTTTTTTATTTGATTTTTTATTTATTTTAAATTTAAAATTAATTTTCATAAGAGTTATTTTCATATAATTTAATTGATTTGATATTTTTAAATATAATAATTTTTTATTATCAAGACGATAACATATTAAATCAATCCAAATTTTATAATTTAGATCACGGACTTCACTAATTTTAATAACATTGTTGTTTTTAATTATTTTTATTTAATAATATAATAATAAAAATACATTCGTAAAATTGACTATCAACCAAATAAAAATATTTATTTAATATTATGATAATCTCGTAAAAAACAAACTAAAAAAACATAAAACTAATTTAAAATTTAAAAAATATTAAAGATAAAATTAAAAAAAAAAGGGGAAGAACCGCTCCTCTAATGGTCATGTTCTTTTAATAATTTAATGTAATCGACAGAAACCTTGTTAATTAAATAATAGTATTGACTTGTTCTTAAAGTGTGTGTGTGTGTCTATATATATATATGTATATATATTACTAAATACACATTAGAATCACCGTCACTTCACCAAAATTATCGTCAGCTCTCTCTTATTTCCAATCTAAAAGGTAGTCGGTAGTCCGTCATCGATCGATGTTCCTGAGCCGAGTGCGAGGACAACTTGCATGAAGAAAGCCAGGTTTTTTTCGGCTCCTTTCGGCCTTGGTGACGTAAACCTTTTTGCTCCTTCAGCCTTGTCCATTGGTTGTTACCCAAAACGGATCTGGCCCAGGTCCCCTGCTTGCTTCAATCATACGTGGATCTTGCCTGCCTTTACAAGCCAATCTCTTCATAATATCATCTCAAAAGAATGTTGTCTTTTGTGCTTAGGTAGTGGCCACAGTCGGGTTTTGATTTCCACCGTTGAAATGGCTGTCGTACACTTTATAATGTCAAAAAAAAGCACTAAATGCCAACCAGCTGTTTCCCAAGAATAAAAGGCCCATGGCTCTACGCACTTGGATCGGTTGAGAGAAGATTCATCAATGATTCAAACAAGGTAAAACAAAGATTGTTTCTAGCCAAGAATATGAGCACAAGAGTCAACCGCAGAAAATAGAAAAATGGCTAATAGATAAAAGGTTTCAGTGTTTCGTCAACAGAACAGAAACTGTAAATATGGTGGATCAAACGCAGTTACGAAAGGAAAACTTCAAAAAAAAAAAAATTAAAGGGGTAGGTGAGGCGCCGTCTATGATCTCCAAGCTTTAACAGTGCATCGAGCCTTCAAAGCAACTGCTCCCAGGCAGCTTCAAGCACTCTCTATGGTCTCCAGAGCTTGAAGTATATCAGCCTTCAAATCTTCGAAGTCTTCAACTCCAAAGCTGAACCGAACCAAGTTGTCCTTAATCCCATACTTTTCTCTCTCTGATCGACTCAGATCCCTGTTTTCAAATTCAAGGGGAGAATGAATTGATGAGATATCATAGAACCATGAGCAAGCATTAACAGAACTCCAAGAAGAATTATAACAGTTGCATCTATGTTGTTAGCCCTTTCCATACACCAGAAACTGTCACATAAAGGCGTGTAAAAACATAAACCTTCTAAATATATACTGCTGCTTCAACAAAAAAAAAAAAGAGTACTATTTTCATTTACACGGTTGAAAAGAAGAAATATCTCCTCTATGTTAATGCAAGAAAAATTCTACAGTAACACACAATTCAATGCTTAAATAGCCAGATTGTGGTTTTCTTCCGACCAAAGAGTTTATTTTTGTTTTCTTAAACAGATGGACTAAGCTCATTGTCAGCAAACCCGCAACAGAAGGGAACACGAGAATATATACACGAGGAAAATTAATTAATTACATACCAGTAAGACATAATGGCTGGCTGATCCACAATGCTCTCGCAGCCTCCAAAAGAAGGGGCAATATAAGGAATTTTCAATGCATCCACAAATTTTGAGGTGATGAACAAGTCTCCATCAACCTGCAACATCAAAGAGGAAAAGTGCTTGAGAATGTTATATAACAATTACAGATGCACTGCCAAGCCATTAACACATTCAACTCAAGCAGAGTCAGAACACCCACCTCGAAGCTCACCACACCACCAAAACCAGTCATCTGCTTCTTGGCAATGTCATGTTCAGGATGACTTGGCAAGCCTGGATAATAAACGCACCTCACCTGCAAGTATCATTGCATAGTCTTCCTGAGTTCTGATACACAATATAGTAGCTTTGTGTTCAAAACCAAAAACCATATGCTCCCTCAGTTCCAACAAAAGGATGTCCTCATTTCCCTTTTTGTTTATCCCAATATTTATATCCATTATCTCAAACTTCCTATTTTGTTTTTATTATATTAAATTCAACAGTTTTTCTCCAACTGCCTTCAACATGGAAGGACAATATTCAAAACCAAATAAAAAGAGATGACATCACAAAAAATCCATCAGTCATTCTTAATACGTGTGCATAGTCAAAGAAGACACTTGTGGAACGAAGGTAATATCATGTATACTTATGGTCTCCTTGCTATACACTTATTATATATATCAAACAGTTCGATGAAAATTGAAGAGAAAAATGATCCACTTTCTTACCAGAGGACCATATAGCTCAGAATGAAGAAAACATTTTAGAATTAAAAGCACTAAATAATTCAGTAAGAATCTCTTCGTCCACCATCAAAACCACTTTGCTGCTTAATTATACAGACAAGGGACCAACATGCTTGCATGCTTTACAAAGGTAAACTCAAGTTCCATATCCAACATAAAACGACTAAATGGATCAATTGCAAAAGAAGCTAATTTGGTAAACATATAGCTTGATGTTTCTCAGAAAGTTTTAACAATGATGATCCCTACAATGTGTGGAAAATATAAAATCCCCTTCAGTATTTTCTATACAATATTTAGGTATACCAATGTCACTGGAGAGGATTCTTCATCAGAGGACAGAGAAATATAAAAATTAGAGTACATTATAATATACATACCTTGGGATGCGCCTCTAAAATTTTGGCCATCCTCAATGCTGTTGAGTTCTGTTGCTGTACACGAAGATGCAGTGTCTTCATGCCTCGGATGATCAGATAGGCAGCATTCTTTTGAAAAAGAAGAGGAAAAAAAGGAACCTCAAGTTATTCTTCATAGTAGAAGGAAGAATTTATATATAAAATTCTGAATTATATATATCATCCAGAAGTTTAATTAATCAAAGTACTCACCGGGTTGAGTGTACCTCCCAAAACATGATGCAAATTACGAATCTCTGAAACTACCTTTGTGGAACCACTTATGCATCCTCCAAGGACCTGGAATAGATGTATGTATCCAATGCTTTTAAGTTGGAGAAAATTGGCAGTTCATTAGTTGACAAAATTTAATTAAATGATTAAACCAATTTCGCAAACCTACATCATTGTGTCCCCCAATGAACTTTGTTGCAGAGTGCAGAATAAGATCAGCTCCAAGAGCAAGGGCTTTCTGGTTTAGAGGTGTTGCGAAGGTACCATCAATGCAGACTAATGCTCCTTTTCTGTGGCAAAGCTCTGAAACCAATTCAATGTCAACACATCTCAGGAATGGATTGGTAGGAGACTCGGTGAAGAAAAGAGAAACCTGCACAGAATTATTATGCCATGCAATTTAGGATGACAAGTCATTAAAGTAATATGCTCAAAGAAGACTTTTAATAATATAATAAACTATTCTACACTACTGACTTCGTTGATCTCAAGTGCAGATTCCAAAGCTTTCACATCTGCAGGGTCAATCACAGTAACCTGCATAATGAATAATGATTAAAATCATAGCAGAATGACACCAAAATATCCCCAAAAAACAATATCAAGCAAAACGTGTGATTAACCAAATCTTAAAGAAAATAAGGTGCAAAATTTGGCATGGATCTACCAAAACATGAAGGAGTGGATCTATGTATTATTAACCTCAAACAATCTCGCGTACAGACAGATTGCAAGGAACTCCTATATTCAGAAATACAAATTTACATATTTTTGAAACATGATAAAATAAAAGTTATGCATTAAGATTCTTTTGTAAAACTGCAGTTAATTCCAAACATTAGAAAAGAAATTTTTACACGTTATTGCAAATTCTACAAAAAGAATAGTTAAATACTTGATCTGTTCTCTTGAAACAAAATAAACTATACAACAAGTTTTCACAACCCCAAAGCACACATGCAACAGCATGTAAATGAAAGAATCCATACCGTGATCCCCATCTTAGGAAGAAAAGTCTCCATGAAAATCCTAGTCTTCCTATAGCAATCTGTGGTTGTCACAAGATGACCACCAGCAGGTACCAACGCCAACAACAAGACAGTACTAGCACACATCCCAGATGCCAAAATCAATGTTGATTCCGCTCCTTCAAGCTCACTGAATTGAAAAAACAAACACGACACAGACACACTCTTATTAATCATCATGCAATCATACAAGTCTAACAAACCCCAAACTAACTACTAAACACAAACCTTATCTTGTCCTCCAAAACCTGTGTGGTCGGATTTCCATATCTACCATATTCATAACTTGCATGACGCTTCTCCTGTAACAACATCGTAGATTACCACAAAACTAATCAATACATTATAGCACATCATTAATCCATTCTCGTAGATTTCATTAATACAAATGGGAACGTCACGTAGAAATAATTTCAACGTAGAACTTGGAAGCCTTAAAATGCATAATTATGATATTATTATTACCTTGAAATCAATAAGCTCTTGGGTTTTCTTAAAGAAATAAGCAGAAGTATTAACCACAGGAGTCGTGATTGCATCTGTCACTATACCGCGACCTAATCTTTCACCTTCACACAACCATAAAGAAATTAATAATAATAATAATAATAATAATAATAAATTCAGAAAAAGAAAAGCGAAATCAGATTTGAATGCTTACCAGCGTGAACTGCAATGCTTCCATCAGAACTCAAAAACGACTTGTATTCCAAATCGCTACTCAAATCCTCCAACTGTACAACACTTACATTCTTATTATCACTGCTATCAATCCCCGCCACCTCATTTCCGGCCAAGGTCGCGGCCGGATCGGCTGCGGGGATTGCGGAGGCAGCAGCTGCAGCAGCAGCCGCCGCGGCCGCGGAGGGAGCACCTGCGGCGGAGTTGTTAGACCACGAGGCAGCAACGATTTGCGCGACGCCGATGTTGCTGCAGTTTCTTCGAGCTTTAGTGCTAAGCTGGCGAACGAAGTTGGGAGGAAATTTGAGAATCAGAGAGGACATGCCGGCGCCAGATAAAAAGGGTGTGGTTCCATGGCGAGCGGAGTTGGATCGGCCTTGACTGGGCTGGTCCGCGCTTGAGGAGGAGTCGGAACGGCACTCGAAAGACGAGGCGACGAAGAGCTTAGGACACGGACAAGAAGAGACGGCCATGAGGTGGAGAAGTTTGGTCTCTCTTTGGCTTCACTAGAAAGGGAAAAGAAGCAAAAAATGGCCTTAGGAGATGCGAAATGGTCACATAAGTAGGCGTTGAGTTTTGTCGTTTTGTTTGATGATGAGTTACCCTAATAAGGTTTGGGTTAGTTTTTAATTAACTAGAGTTTAGGGTATCTAATATTATATTGAGTAAATAATGGGTGATTAAAGATAATAAGGGGGTGGGACAGGTTGGAG
>Ga0325411_1006922_pt1 | contig 12396 bp, 9 predicted proteins | sample PopdelMetagenome_13_FD_206181 | JGI IMG/M metagenome (GOLD analysis project Ga0325411, IMG submission 206181) | Populus deltoides microbial communities from Bellville, Georgia, United States - Xylem-PdIQD-R4 | ecosystem: Host-associated > Plants > Phyllosphere > Stem > Wood/Secondary xylem... | reverse complement strand
GAGGGATAGTCTGATAGACAAGAAGTTTGACTACTTACAAGGACATCATGCAACTGTTCATCTTCGAGACGTCCTTTATTTGAAAAACAATTATAATTGTTCAGGGAAAGAATTATAAAAAGCGCCTACTGCCACGCACAGGCCGTTGATTTTTTGTTTTTTTGTTTTTTTTTTTTTTGCTGTCGAGGACATCGAATCTTGAACATGCATGTGACTTTTTCATTTTTTCAAAACCAATCTCAATTAATCTATGAATTTTCTCCACTAAATCTCATGCTTGATAAAAAAGAAAGAAAGTGTTGAATACATAATACACATCATCACTCTAAATTGTGGTCGGTAGTTATTACAAAAATGATGGAACAACTTCAGTTCACCGACACACAAGCGAAAAAAATTATATAAGTTTCTAACTAGTATCATAAAATGAATTTGCTTGCTATGGCTTGGCTTGGCTTGGCAATAATTTTTTTTATTTATTTTAAAAATGGCAATATGCCAATAATTTTATTAGTGATATTCTAAAATCTAATATATTTAAGAAACAAGTTATTTGGTATTTGGATAATAATTAATCAAATATCAATGTCTTTAATGTCTTTCTTATACCGAGAAGTACAAAACTAACAGTAGAAGTCTTAGTACTTGCAAAAACAATCCCTATCGATGGGATTTAAAGACCCTCCAATGATAAAGTTAGTAATTTTAAATAGAAAAGGCAATAAATAAAAGAAGGAGCCTTAAATCCTAATAACAAGAGTGTTTGTTCTTGTTTTTTTGGTGTGATTAATACTCTTGAAATATATGAGCTTTTAGAGTATGAAAAGTTGTAAACCTCTTAACTCAATAGTTGAAGGGATATTTATAACCCTTAAACCTTGTTGTCTTTAGAAAAATGAAAGATTAAGAAGTTCTTAGCTTCTGATGACATTAATAAGGGATAAATATCTATTACATATCATTAATAAGAGACACATATCTCTTACACATCATTAATTAATGAGAATGAAAATGTGATAGGCCCCTTGAGAGACCTTTTATACATCTATAGATGTAGGGCTATAATTACTTTCTACATGAACAGTTCATAAAGATAAAATTATATAGTTCTAGCATGGATTTCTAAGTCCAATTGGATCTGGCATAGATCCAAACCTAGGGGAAATGGGTACAATGTCTTACCGGATCCACGGTGACTTGGGGTCATCTCATGGTTGAACCAAAGTATAATTGGTCTGACATCTCTCTGTACCAACGATGACTTGGGCTTAGCTCATGGTTGAACCCAAGTATGTTGGGTTTTGCATCTCTCCGGGCCCACGGTGACTTAAACTCTCATTCCTGAACCCGGGTATGTTAGGTCTGCCATTTCGCCAGACCCACGGTGACTTGAGCTCAGCTCATGGTTGAACCCGAGTATACTAGGTCTGACATCTTGCTAGACCCGTGATGATTTAGGCTCAGCTCATGGCTGAACCCGAGTATGTTAGGTTTAGTATATTGCCAAACTCGTTGTGACTTAAGCTTAGCTTGTGGCTGAACTCGAGTATGTTAGGTCTGGCATCTCATCAGACCTACGGTGACTTGGGCTTAGCTCCTGCTGAACTCGAGTATGTTGGGTCTAGAATCTCGTTGGACTAGCGATGAGCTTAGTTCATAGCTAAACTCAAGTATATTGGGTATGGAATCTCATCGAACCCGTGATGACTTGGACTTAGTTTATGGCTAAACCCGAGTCTATTGGGTCTACCATCTCACCGAACCCGTGATGACTTGGGCTCAGCTCATGGTTGAATCTAAATATATTAGGTATGACATCTCATCAGACCCTCGGTGACTTGGGCTCTGCTAATGGTTGAACCCATAGTATCTTGAATCTGGCATCTCGATAGACTCACTGTGACTTGGGCTCAGCTTATGACTAAACCAAAGCATTTTAGGTCTAACACCTCTTCAAACCCATGATGACTTGGGTTCGGCTCATGGCTAAATCCAAGTATATTGGGTTTAGCAACGCACCAAACCCACAATAACTTGGGATCGACTTATAGTTGAACCCAAGTAAGTTAGGTTTGACATCTTTGCAAACTCATGTTTGATTAGGCTAATACTTTATCTATCAATTTGGACTCTTTCAAAGCATAAAATTATTGAGTAAAAACAATATTGACTCATCAGTTGCCCCCTTAAGTTGTTATGTATGTTAAGTGTAAAGACTTAAAAGACTTTTTAGGAGACAATTGGTCAAACTGCCTTGTCCTCCCTAGGTAAAAAGCGTCTCCCCAGATTGATCTAAAGGGATGTCATGAGGGAAACGAAAAGGTTTTTTTTTTTAAGACCATTCAGCTGTGTGTAATTAATATGCTAAAATGATTAGGCTTTCTAAGGTTTATGATGTCACACCATGTGCTTTTGCTTTTCATTTTATTGATAGGAAGAAAAGGTGATGACTTATATAAACCATTGTTTTCCCTTAGTTTTATTTTTTTTACTTTTGCCAAAATTTTCCTTTACTTTCTCTGAACTGGGAGTCTAATACAAAATCATACAAGAGAAAATCTCTTCATATAGAAGTCATTCACTTAGGTAAACACATAAATCTTCATCTTTTTTTTCTTTTTATCGAAAGACTTCTTAAAAACTTTAAGAATGACTTCTAAAAAAGAAAACAAAACTATATCTCCTAAAGATATTTTAGTTTCAGACCTAAAATTAAAATCACTTGTTAAGGATCTACGACCATTAGAATAGGCCTTAAATCTGAAAAAGGCGTTGCTCAACCTTCTTCTACTAGAAAAAGGGATGAGAATGCCCCCTATTATGTTTTAAACCTTAGGGGACAATTGAGATTGCCCAAGACACCTATAGATAAGACCTAGAGCACGGTGTCTGAAAACCAAGTAAACAAGGCCAATCTTAAACAACCAGGGGATTACTTGGTCAAGTTACCAGCGTCTGGTAACTGTATCTCGCAGGTCACCAGCAAGCATAAAGATGGTCAATTTATCATTACTTCCTCTATGTGCATGTATGAGTTTAGGTACTCGTTCCTCTTATAAGAATTTGTAAGAGATGCGCTTAGATACTATAATTTAAGCCCCGGTTAGCACCACCCGGTAAGTGGATTATTTTGGTTGTTTTTGACAAATTTTTCAAGATCCTTAAAGAAAATTCAGGTAATACTACACCTTGATCAGTAATGTTGACGGGAGACCCTTATATCCTCTAGTTCTTTAACTTCTCTAACAGGCTAAAGGGGCTCATGAAAGATACTTTCAAAGAAAAGTCCTCTTATTCAAACTTTGATTGATGAACTCATCATTCAAATGGTAACATATGGTTGTTACTCTTGCATGATGAACAAGAATTTTGATTCTTGCCAAAATTTACAGCAAAAATTTCCTAAATGATGACCTTTATGTCACTTATAAGTCCTGAACTCAAGATGTTACCTGAAGGGTTTGCCTTGATGCAAAACATGTGTAGAAAAAATACACCCTAAAGAAATGTTCTAATCCTTTTATATGAGACAGAGGATAGGTTTACTACATGGTCTCTAAAAAATAGGTCTCTTATAGTCCTCGTGATCACCCTCATAGTGGCAATATAGGGGAATCAAAAGGTAATGAGATGGCACATATAATCATTACCAGTCCAAGCACTTAACAAAGAGTTGAATGGTTTCACAAACTTAAAACCCTTACTAAAAGTCATAGGATAAGTTGTTACCCCCCCATCTAACCTAAAGTTTCCATATATGTGCATTCCAAAACGATATATCACAAATAAACTAGTGATGCATAAAGACGTTTATCCATATTCAATATACGTGCATGAAAAAGATAAAACATGTTAAAGCGTAAATAAGTAAACCAAATGTGAAAATTTAAATGCATCCAAATGTGAAAATTTAAATGCATCAAATCAAATAAACCACATAAAACAAACAAAGTCTAGTCCAATACTATCAAAACAGAAAGTCTCCAGTGGAGTTGTCATTTTGTCGCACCTAATGCGTGTGGCATGGTGTTGGCTAAGGGCAAGGCGTTGCCACATAGTTGTTTGGTTTATGTTCATTAGACCTAAATGTACTTATCTTATCAGAAATTTCAAGGGTAAGACACTAGTTTTGGTTAAGGAAGGTATTAACACCACTATCACACCTTACCTGAGATAAGCTACATTGTGTGGTTTAGATGTAGTTTATAGGTTTTGATGGATTCTTAACTGGTGATCAGTATACGGCTCAGAAAAAAGATTAATTCTTATGAATAAATCTAGCATTTCAAATTTATTATATTATGAGCTAGTATGCCCAAATAAATTCTTATGAAAAGAGTTCATGTAGGTACCCTGACAAGGTCCACATATCATGGAAGGCGAAAGGGTTTTCCACAACTCGGATTTTGCAGTGAAAAATACTCCCAATTAAAATTGATGAATATCTAAAATAATTCTGAAAATTTTCTAGTCAACTCCTGGTATTTAAATACTAGCCTATTTTTAAGTCCAATATTTATATCAAAATATTGACAATTAACTTTCATGAATTAAAATTTATAGGGTTATTGAAATATTGATCAAATCATTGAGGAATTTTACAAACTTGTTGTAAATTCCAAAAAAATACAAAGAAAAATCAACACAAGTTTTTTATAAAACCATGCTAAAAACCTTTTTCTTCTTTTTTTTATAAATAAAATGCAATATTTGCAAGGATTGTGTCGTATATAATAAGCAAAAATCATTTTTTGATTTATAAATGAAATTATTCAAAAACTTTTAAGGCCATGTTTGGCAAAACCATATTTTTCTTCAAAACAGGTTTAAGGACATGTTTGCCAAACACATCCTTAAGTCAAAATTCCTTTAACAATAACATTAGCAAACCAAACAGGGCCTTAAAAATCTAACATATCTAGGTCAACCCGAAAACATTTGTTCAACCATAAACAGAACCAAAAACCAGAATTTAACCCAAAACTAAACCAAAATAGAGATTTAAATTGAAAAAAATCAAAAATTAAAAAAACAAAAAAAATCATAAAATTTTCTAACAAAAATAGATTAAATACCAAGGGAAACAAAGAATAGGAAAAACATTCAAACTCAAACCCGGCAATGTAAACATCAAACCAGACCAGATTTCAACCAATAGAAGTCATGGTTTTGTTCACAATCAAGCATAGATCAAGAATCAAGTATCGATTCGCTTTGATTATCACTTGAACATCACAATTTTTGTCAAAATGAGTTTCACTTTAAAATGAAAACCTTACGATTAAAACCCACAAAAACATGTTATTAATGCATGAAAACTCTAGATTATTGACTAATGATGACATGCAAATTTGCACAAACCAAAATCAAATAAAATTGTAACCTAAAAGTAGCACTTGAGACGATATTATTCGGATAAACATAAAGAACATGAACCCAGGTTGCCCAGAAATACCTAAGCTACAGCTAAACCTAAAAATTGGCCTTATATGCCTTTAAACTTCCAGTTTTTGGTCCTTACCACATTATAAAAAATGAGCATGTTTGACTCAAAATAAACAATAAAAACAAGTCATTAAAATCACTTATTAGATTTTTCCTTCCAAAACTGATGCTCCAATGACAGCGAACTAAAAACATCACATATCAATCCAAATATGACTCTTTAAACACTGGGGACCAAAACCAAACTTAGAAACCAAGAACATATATTAGCAACCTATAAAAATCATCACAAACCTACAACCATATTTGACAAATTCTAAAAATCATTGCATTTCAGTAAAAACAACATCTAAACATCCAACAACATTAATAACAACTTTAAAACATGATTAATTGATAAAAATAACATTTTCATTCATTAATCCACATATATGCTAAAAACATAAAATAATGTTGAAAAGATTCAAAAACAACATTAAATATTGAAAAAGAATGAATGGGTAGACCACATGGACTCTACCCTTGAGTTTTCATATGGTTTACATTCTCTAAGATTGTTGGTTATAGGCTGCTACTTCCCTTCTCTTTTCCTTCCTTCATTCTTTCGCTTTCATTTTATATTATTTTCAAAGCTTAATGAACATTATGCGTTAGGTCTTTGAACCTTTACACTAAGGTCTTTTTATAGAGTATATCCTCATGTTTTTTCTCTTTTCTTCTTTTTTTCTCTTTTTTTTCTTGATTTTTCAATGAGGGTATTTATAAGATTTTTTTCTAAGGTTTTTGATGGATTTCCACATAAAGTGATCAAAGATCAGCCCTTTGATTAAATTAAGAGAGCTCTAGACAAATGTTAAAAACTGGAACCTTTGTCTTTCAATGGTTTTTAGGGATGGTGGTTTTGCCTAGGTGGTTTTCTCTTTCTTGAAGATAAAGACATTCATTTCTCACCTAATATTTATAGCCCTTGATAAGAACCCTTTGGGATTTTTTAAGCATGAATACACGAAAAAGCTAGGTGATTTTACACAAATAGTTATCTTAGTCATGGTTGACTAAGTTGGCCACTTTCGAGACTTCGTCGGGGCAAATTTGATGTCATCATCATTAAAGACCACCTGAACTTTGTAGAGGAGGTGTACTCCTTTCATTCGGATCCAACCTTACTCAATTTGAAGGTTTGTAGCTTTATATTCATTAGTTTGAAAATGTTAAACCGGTTAGCTTAAAATCTAAAAATACAGTGATGGTTGATCAGGGATAAGATATTATTGAGTTCGTTGAAAAGAATGAGATATAAACATTTAATAGGAGTAGTCGATCTTTATAAAGGGTGTGTTTCTAAGTTGAATAGTGGTGGTTACAGCCATAGAGGTGGACAGAAACAACATATTTATTCGCTTGAAAATGTCTCATTGATTAATCGAAACTGTCAAAGAAGAAGCTAAATAGTGGTTGAACAACGTATCGTGTAGGTTAAACCCTAGAAATTAGGGTTTTCAATTTAGGATCTAACAGATTTCTTTTAGCCCTTATTCTTCCAATTACTTTTAATTGCACCCGTAATTGTCTCACAAAATTTAATTTGATGCAATTTCAACCCTGTCAAACTCAATCATCAGACCCAAAGTTTAGCATCATTTTCATCATAGTCCTTAGTTTCTAATTTGTGCACTTGAACCCTTAGGTGACCATCAAACATTTAATTTTCTTCAATTTGACCTCTGATTTGGTCAATTTCAGCCCATACATCACTTGTCTTTTTTAGTTTGATAATTGGTTTTGGATTTCTTCAATCAACTCCTTAATTGCCCGTCAAAACTTCAATATTTATATAATTAATCCCTTGATTTGACCAAATTAACTCTTTAAAATTGCAAATCGACCTCCAGACTTTAATTTCTTCCAATTTAAGTCTGAATTGACTTCAAATATTAATTTATCTTATAACCAAGTCCTCAATAAAAATAATTAAGCCTTTCAAAATTCTCATTGAGTCCTTACCTATCCAAATTTGTATTTGTTTTACCCTAAATAAAAATATTTTCACCAAATGAGTCTTTTATCAATCAAAATTGGGTACATGTATATCCTCTTGTATTTTTGGATTTTATTTTTCTATTTCTTTTCTTGATTTTTTCTATAGGATAAAAAATAGGTAACAACAAATGCTTTCTCTTTACAATGCTTACAAAGCAAAATCTTATCAAGGTTTTGCATAGTGAGTTTGTAAAGAAAAAGTGTATATCTGAATTACCAGGTGATCCGCCCATCCAAAGAATTTGCTTTTTTTAAGAAAATGGTCTCATTATCACAAGTGACCTATCCTTCAAAAATTGGTTTATTCTTATGGGCGATCTATCTTTTTTCAAATTCCTAAAAAAAATTCAAAACATATCTATATTGCCCTGAAATTGGTCTATTTTCATAGGCGAACTGTTCTTTTTTAAATTTAAAAATTGATATATTTTCATGGGTGACCTAGCCTTTTCAAATTCCAAAAATAATTTCAATGAGCGTCTATGCTTCCCTAAAATTGATCAATTTTCACAGGGCTACCTATCGATTTTGAATTCAAAAGTGTTAGTCAATTTTCACGGGTGGCTTATCATTTTTAAATTCTAAAAATAATTTTAGCAAGCATTCATTCTTCCCTGAAATTGGTTTATTTTCATGAGCGACCTACCCATTTTAAATTTTTAAAAGAACAAATTAGTCTATTTTCATAGGCGACCTACCCTTTTCAAATTCCAAATACTAAGATCTACATTGGATTATTCCAAAACTTTTCTAAAATGAAATTTCAAAACAGAAATGCGCTTCAAGGGTAAAGTTTTAAAAGGAATGTCTTGTCTTACGATCTTAGTTATCCATACCCTATGGGTTGGATCTCTTTGATATTTCTCAGCTTTCATTCACCTAGAGGTGGAACTGATACTTGTAGAGGTGTATTTTCTTTTGTCTATATTAATAAGTTGATGAAGTGCTGGTTGTGCATGAGTGTATATAGTGGCAAGGAGATCTTTTACCCATCATATTTTAGGGGTGTCTTGATTCTCTATCATTAATGATGAGTAGAAATATCATTAAACTAGTAAGATAATTAATAGTTTTTTGAAAGGTTTCCCACAAACGACACCAATTAATGAGGTCTTAAAATCTAGTATGTTCAATGAATAGGTTATTTGGTATTTGGATAGTGATTAATTAAATATTCATATCCTTAATTTTCTTCTCCTTAGCCCCAGAAATACAAAACTAATAGTAAAAGTCTTAGTACCAGCAAAAATAGTCATTATCAATAAGATTTAAAAGACCATCCAATGATAAAGTTGGTAAATTTAAATGGAAAAGGCAATAAATAAAAGAAATAACATTAAATTTCAAAAACAATAGTGTTTGTTCTTATTTTTTTTGGTGTGATTAATGCTCTTTAAATATATGAACTTTTAGAGTAAAAAAATTATGAACCTTTTACCTAGATGGTTAAGAGGATATTTATAACCTATGAACCTTGTCATTTTTAGAAAAAGAAAAGACTAGAAACTCTTTAGCTTCTGATAGCATTAATAAGAAATACAGTTGAGAATAATTAGGAGGCTTAACCTAATGGTTAACCAACCCTTTCTATATATATGTGTAGGGCAATACACAATAACAATGGTGGAGGTTACCACACAAGAGTACGTAGACAATATTTCCTATACAGTATTTTCTATATAAGTACATTCTATAATATACCCCATCAAACTGAGGGTGGAGGATCAACTCAAAGTTTGAAACGAAAAGCAGTAAAGGAAGAAGTAAGAAGTGGCTCAGTGAAGACATCAGCAAGTTGATCCCGAGAGGAAATAAAACGAATCTGAATTTCCTTCTTGGCAACTTTATCTCGTACAAAATGATAATCGACCTCAACATGTTTTATGCGAGCATGAAAGACAGGATTCGCAGACAAATAAGTGGCACCAAGATTGTCACGCCAGATGATAGGAGCAGAAGCAGACGGAATCTAGAGATCTGTTAATAAGTACTAAAGCCAGATAACCTCAGCAGTGTCATCGGCTAAGGCTTTGTACTGAGCTTCAGTAGAAGAGCGAGCAACTGTGCGTTGCTTACTGGATTTCCATGAAATCAGCGTCTGACCAAAGAACATAAAATAACCACCCGTAGATTTTCTATCCTCAACACTGCCTGCCCAATCTGCATCTGTAAAACCATGTAAGGCAAAAGAGGTACTACGAGTAATATGCAAGCCATAGGATGCCATACCTCGAAGATAACGCAAGATGCGTTTCACGGCAGCCCAATGAGAATCTGTAGGAGCATGCATAAACTGACAAACTCTATTAACAGCAAAGCAAATATTCGAGCGCGTAAAAATAAGATATTGAAGAGCACCCATAATTTGACAAAAGCGTGTAGCATCATAAAATAATGGATCAAGCAGAATGGTAGTTTTGGATGTAGAGATAGGAGTATCAACAAGTTTACAAGATAACATACCAGCACGAGTGAGGATATCAAGTGTATATTTATGCTGGCGTAGCATAAGACCCATACTAGTAGACTGAACCTTATTACCCAAAAAGTAATAAACAGAGCCCAAGTCACGAAACTTAAATTCTGAGCTCAGTAGCTGAATGAGGCGTTGGAGCAGAAGAGAGTTGCTACCCGTAAGCAGAATATCATCAACGTAAACCAGAAGATAACAAATATCAGCACCAACAAAGAAGATAAACAATGAGGTAACCAATAGATAACAGGAAATCATTCAGACGAGTGTACCAAGCCCGCGGAGCCTGTTTTAAACCATATAGAGATATATGTAAGCGACACAAATCAGAGGGGAGAGCAGAATCAACAAAACCTGGAGGTTGTTTCATATAGACCTCCTCGTCAAGAACACCATTAAGAAAGGCATTATGAATATCAAGCTGATGAATTTTCCAATCACATAAAACGACAATGGAGAAGACTAATCTGACAGTCGCCTGTTTGATGACAGGATTAAAGGTTTCAGAGTAATCAATACCTTCTTGCTGAATGAAACCCCTAGCAACCAGACGCACTTTATACCACTCGATGCTACCATCAGATTTGTGTTTAATCTTGTACACCCACCTACTACCAACAACATTCATGGAGGGGTGAAACGGTACTAGGGTCCAAGTTCTGTTTGCGCGCAAGACCTGAATTTTCTCATGCATAGCTATGCCATGCCTCATATCTGTTAGCATCATTAAAAACAAGTGGCTCATGAGAGGGAGGAGAAACTACCCGGCTGAAGGAGGCAGCAGAGCTTGTGGCAGTGGACAACGCTGTCTTGGGCTGTCTTGGACGGAGGACCATGGGATGTTGACAAATTGCTGGACATGGAGAAGTGTGACCTGTAACTGGAAGGTGCTGAAGAGGATATTAAGAGAGGTCTACACAAAGCTACAGACCAGCTGGATACGCAGTGGATGGACTGGTCGGTACTGCAGAAGAAGGGGAGGTTGCGGTAGAGCTGGGACGTTCTGTAGCAGAACCTGGCTACTCTGCTGTAGCAGACCAGAGAACATGTGCATCTAATGATGGAGAACCTGTTCCGTCACCAACATGCAAATAATCATTACCAAGACAGGGTGCAGAATCGGTCAGAGTTCCAAGATCAGGTGTGTCATGTTGATTTGCGCCAGTGTTGAGGAACCAAGTTGTAGCAGAAATATTCCCAACAGCAAGATGAGTAGAGGGTTGCTGAGTGCTGCTACGAAACTGGGAACAATGAGGAGCTATGTGCCCAAAATCGAGCACAATTGGCAGCATACATGCTGCTGTCCAGACCACTGCCCAGCACCGGAATTGCGCCTGGTCTGCTGCCAGTGGTTTGACTGCCAATCTGCAACAGATTGGCCTCTGTTCTGGAGAGTGGAACGGTTGCTGTGGGGATGCCAATTACCTCTAGAGCGACCCCTGTTGCGGCTAAAGTTGGGGTTGTGATGAGACATAGCGACCCCAATAACGATACGGCTTGCTGCATATGTAGACTAACAGATGAGTCACCTTGCCAAAGGTCTTGAAAGGAGCCATGAAGTTGCATGATGCGAGAATTAGATGGAAAGGCAAGCGTTTTCTTAAGAGTGCGCCAAACACAATGCGAGGTAGAACAATCGACCACGAGATGCAACATATCCACAGAGAGAGAGGAGAGCAAAACACTCAAAATAAGTTGATCATGTTACTTCTAACGAAGAAAGGAAGGGTTGATGGTAGAGGAAGAACCAGCAGAGCTATCAAAAATATAAGATGGAGGACACGGTACTGAGCCATCAATGAAGTGAAAAACACCTTGACCAAGGAGATATGGCTTCATCTGCATTCTCCAATAGAGATAATTTGTGTTCGTAAGTTTTAGCGAAACAACTTGGTAAGTGTTCGCTAAAGGAACAATAGTTGTAGTGTGGGTTCCCATAAGAGGTAAAGAAACGGCAGGGACTTGGGAGGAAGAATCAGAGACAAGCTCTGCAAGTGGAGGCTACTGTGAGGGAGAAAAGGCACTGGTGGCAGCAGCCTGGGGATGGCTGGCCAGCTGTGCTGCACTACCGGTGGAGAGGGAAAAGTCGGCGGCAGCAGTAGAATCCATGTAGAGAAAGTAAAGAGAGGGTCGGCTGCAAAGAGAGGAAAGGAGAAAAGAGTTCTGACAGCAGCAAGCTCTGATACCAAATTAAGAATAATTGGGAGGCTTAACCTAATGGTTAGCAAACCCTTTATATATATATATATATAGGGTAATATACAATAGCAATGGTGGAGGTTACCACACAAGAGTATGTAGACAATATTTCCTATACAGTATTTTCTATATAAGTACATTCTATAATAAATACTATTAGAATTGAACATATATCACCTTAAAAATAATTTGAAACACCACTCTTCGTAATGAAATTCAAAACTATACCTTTAACTTGG